>ULTO01032665.1_pt1 | contig 23429 bp, 16 predicted proteins | sample 1957601 | NCBI WGS metagenome assembly ULTO01 (sample SAMEA4835734, study PRJEB28245) | human gut metagenome | biome: gut microbiome; material: fecal sample | place: Denmark | collected 2008 | reverse complement strand
TCCGCATCTTTTTTTGCCCCCTTTTTCAACATTTTTCACAATCGCCAATTTATCAACGAGTTATAAGAACAAAAAAATCGCCGGTCATTCATCAAGAATGCCAGCGATTCCTTTTATTTCCAGAATTTAGTCCACATTATGCAAGTCGTGCCCCATTCGGTCCTTCTTAGTGTGAAGGTAAAATCTATTATATTTATTAGGTTCGATTTCCAATGGAACATTTTCCTCTATCGTCAGTCCATACCCCGTAAGTCCGATTCTTTTTTGCGGATTGTTTGTGAGCAATCGCATCTTTGACACGCCAAGGTCATGCAGAATGCTTGCGCCAACGCCGTAGTCGCGCTCGTCGGCCTTAAATCCGAGGCAAAGATTTGCCTCAACCGTGTCCATACCGTTCTCCTGGAGTTTGTACGCGCGCATCTTGTTCATCAAGCCGATGCCACGCCCCTCCTGGTTAAGATACACTACCACGCCTTTGCCTTCCTTCTCTATCATCTCCATTGCCTTGTGGAGTTGCGCTCCACAATCACAACGGTAAGAGCCGAGGATGTCGCCAGTGGCGCACGACGAATGCACACGCACGAGAATCGGCTCGTCCTTCTCCCATTCGCCCTTTACAATAGCCATATGCTCCAACCCATTCGACTTCTGCAAGAACGGGATCAGTCGGAAATGTCCATACTTCGTCGGCATATCCACTTCTTCGCCTTTTTCCACAATCGACTCCTGCTTCAGGCGATAAGCCACCAAGTCATTGATTGAAATCAGCTTTATTCCGAATTCATCTGATATTTTTTTCAACTCAGGCAGACGCGCCATTGTGCCGTCATCATTCATGATTTCCATCAATGCACCGGCAGGATACAGTCCGGCAAGGCGAGCAAGGTCGACAGCCGCCTCCGTATGCCCCGTGCGGCGAAGCACACCCTTGTCCTGCGCATAAAGAGGATTGATGTGTCCAGGACGTCCGAAGTCGGCAGGCTTCGCATTTGGATCGGCAAGAGCGCGGATCGTTGCGGCACGGTCATGCGCCGACACACCAGTGGAGCATCCCTCCAGCTTGTCGACAGTGACAGTGAACGGAGTGCCGAGCATCGACGTGTTGTCCGACACCTGCACGTCCAAGTCAAGTTCCTTGCAACGCTGAAGCGTAATCGGCGCACAAAGCACGCCACGTGCATGCTTCAACATAAAGTTCACCTTTTCAGGCGTGATTTTCTCGGCGGCGATAATGAAGTCTCCCTCATTCTCACGATCCTCATCGTCTACCACTATCAAGAATTTTCCTTCCTTGAAATCCGCAATAGCGTCTTTAATGCTGTCTAATTTTATTTTATCGTTCATCTCCTTGGTTGTTATCTTTTATTATCTGAGTAAGTTCATCGCAAACCTGTGAAATTTTCTTTACATCCCTTCTCAACCGTTGATGCTGCTTGACACCTATTATATAGACAAGAAATCCGACAGGCACAACAATCATCACCGCCCGCGCCGTCTTGCCATAGACCGACGGCTGCACAAGTCGGTTATATTTTATAACAGGGAAATCCATAAGTTTGTTTATAACCAGCTGGTTGCGTGAGTTGGACAGATAGCCAACCACATCCTCCAGTTTGTCCGACAGTTGCGTCAACGACTTCCGGCTCATGCCGCGTGTCCAATAGGCGAAATAATTCTGCCGCGTCCTGTTGCGGTGATAAAAAGCGTCTGCATCCGCCTTCAGCTCCGACAACGCGGCACACGCCCTGTCGGCAACGACATCCTCCATCGACAGCTCCTTCATCTCCACCCGGCGCAACTCCGTCTTTCCAACCAGACGGCGGAAGAATGCCACGTATGCCTCCGCGTTAAACACCGCAGAGTCGTTGACCGCCTTATACGTAAGGAAAACGCCCAACGGAAACAGCACCACCGTGCTTGCCCAGATGCCTTCCCAAACGTCCACACGCCCGTCGCGCGCAAGCTTGTAGCCGAACGTGTCTATGATGTAATAGAACACAAAGAGCAATACGGAGATTACAATAGGCACACCGATGCCGCCCTTGCGGATAATGGCGCCCAGAGGCGCGCCTATAAAGAAGAAAATCAAGCAGGCTATCGACAACGTGAATTTCTTGTGCATCTCTATCTGATGCCGGCGTATCACCTTCTTGTCTTCAGCAAGCGTATAACTTTTAAACTCAAACTCATTTTTCATCTGACGCGCGCGGTCGATGGCAAAGGCTATGTAGCGCTGCTTGTCGGCCAACGTCTTGCCGTTGAACACCGCATCCACATCCACAGGCTTGGTCAATTTCACCTCCGGAGCAGGCTGCTTGAGGATGCCGCCGTGTCCGTCCGACTTGCGGATGAAATTGTCGACGCCCACATACTGCACTTCCTGCAGGTCTCTGCCGAATATGTTGCCCACGCTGTCGATGCGCACCTTCACCGAATCTATTGTCTGACGCAACTCGGCAATGTTTTTGCCCACATACTGCTTGCGCATCGTGCTGTCGTTCATTCGCGTGAAGTTGGCATCAAAAGGAATCATTATCTCCTTGTCGGAAAACGACTCCCTCCTGTATGGCGCGCCCACCGACGACACCTGCTGGTCGCTCAGATTCTCAAACTGCTCGCCTTTCCATAGTTTAAGGAACAGATGGCGCTTGTCGCGAGTGAAACTGAGCTTGCCCGAGTCGGAAAGAATTATTCTGGAGTTGTTGAATCCTTGCGACACGTCATAGATCATCAAGTCGTACAATCGTCCATTCTCACGGTTTTTCTGCTTTACAAACACGCTGTAGCCGTCTATCTGGTCGTAAAACACGCCCTCCGGGATGTCGAGTTCAGGCGATTTCTGACGCACGGAAAACACCAGCGTCCACATCTTCACCTGCGCCTTTGGCAACACATCATTCTGAAAAAAGAACGCGCCGACAGCCACAAGGGCTATCAGCACCATCAACGGCCGCATTGCCTTCAGCAGCGACACGCCCGACGACTTCATAGCCGTCAGCTCAAACCGTTCGCCGAGATTGCCGAAGAGCATCAGCGACGCCAGCAGAATCGACAAAGGCAATGCCAGCGGCACCATCGTGAGCGCGGCATAAAAAAACAGCTCGGCTATGACGGATATCTCCAATCCTTTTCCAACAAGGTCGTCGATAAAACGCCACAGGAACTGCATCAACACGATAAACAGACAGATGCAGAACGTCATCATGAACAAAGGCAGGAACCCTTGCAGCATAAAACCATATAGTTTCTTTATCTTAAGCATCCGTGTTGTTACAAATATTTCTGCAAAATTACGCTTTTATTGTCAAATTCACAATTCTTCATCAAAACGCCTCGTTGATGTTGAACGCAAATCCAATCCCATTTTTGGTAAATCCCAGATCAAGACGCACATTCACATTTTCCTTGAATGCCCAACGATAGCCGAATCCACCGTTGAGCAACGTTTTCTTCCAACGTATCTGCTCAAATTCCGGAAAAACGTTGGCGGCTCCTACCCACACCGTTATGCCGTTGCGCCGACGGATGTGCTGACGCAGCTCCACCTGCGCCTCCACGATGCACTTGTCGCGATAGCGTCCCTCAAAATATCCGCGCATACGGTTAGGCCCGCCCACACAAGCCATCATTGGCCACGGCACATCCTGGAAATTGAGCTGCGAATGAAATTCACCCGCTATAATCGCCCCCTTCCACGCCTTTTTGTAGGTTGCCACCGTAAGGTCGGTCACCATATACTTATCGTCGTTGCCGAAGAAAGCAGGCATAAACAGCTGGTCAAGCTGGAAAAGCCATCCCCGCGAGGCATTCGTAACCACATCGCGCGAGTCATAGTTGAGCGACACGCCCGCACCCACTGCCATAAAATTCTTCTCTGCCGAGCCAACAAGCCCTATCACATCATCGTTCAGGTCGGTCATCTTGACATACTGGAAGTTTGCCACCGGACCCACATACGCATTGTCAAACACACGCCAAAGGAAACGCGGCTTTGCCTCAAACTTGATGCGCGAATAATTCCGCTCATTGTCGTCGATATTGCCGGCATCGTAGCCCACGCCCCATATCTTCGACGGGAAAGTGTAGAAATAGACCGTATAGTCCAACTTGTAACGTTCGCGTGGAAACACATTGTTGCCCCTCACGCCGAGCGCCATCATTCCCGACGTGGCCACATTGGCGAATATCGACACGTTTGACAGCGGCAGCGTCACATCGTTGCGGTCTATGCGATAAAGTCCCGATGCCACCAACCCGATGCCGACACCGGTAGCCGAGGCATAGAACGGCCCGCCGATCACACCGAAGTCAATCTTTTTTGAAGGGTCGAAATGATTGGAACGCTTGAAATAAGCTCCAACCTTTTTAAAGAAATTCTGTTTCTTGACAGTGTCGGCGGCCATCGTCACCGAATCGGCGACAGCCGACTGCGGCTCCTGTTCTGCCACAACCTCGGCCGACGTCTCCACATCGACGTCCGACACAATGTCGTGCGGCCACACGTTGCCAGCCACAAGACCCAGCGCCACAACCACCGCAAATATTCTTTTTGTACGCATGCTTTTATCCCGGCAGACCGCTTTTAATCACATTATAGCTTTTCTCGAGCAATTCCTCGGTCAAAGCCTTGTTGTCAGCACCCACCTTGTCAAAATATATTGGTTTATGGATTGTCAGCGATATTTTTCCCGGAGTGATGCGGAATGTGTTTTTAGGCATCACGTCGTAAGAGCCGTCGATTGTCAGCGGCACTATCGGAAGCCCAAATTCAGTGGCAAGTGAGAACGCGCCACGCTTGAATTTCTTCATCTCGCCGTCAGGCGTACGCGACCCCTCGGGAAACACCACAAGCGACATGCCGTCCTTCAGAATGCGCTTTGCGCTGTCCATGGTCTGCTGTATCGCCGACGCCGACGAACGGTCCACCATAATATGCTTCGATATGCGGCAGGCTGCGCCGACAAACGGAATTTTCTCCAGACTCTTCTTCATCATCCACTTGAAGTTGTGGTTCAGATAGCCATATACAAGATAAATGTCGTAAGCACCCTGATGGTTTGCCACAAACACATACGACGTCTTTGGGTCGATATTCTCGCGGCCTTTCACCTCAACCTTGACAAACATCAATATGCACCACAGCTTGGCCCAGAAGTGCGCAGGATAATAGCCACCGCGCCTACTCATTCCGAGCAGACTGAAGAATATGGTCAACAACGCGGTGATAATGGTCATCACCAACAAAATAGGCATAGCCACACACCACTGATACACGGCAAGAATATGTTTCATAAGAATCCAGTTTTCGTTATCCGCCAATTGCGGACAGTTTTTCAGTTGCAAAATTAGACAAAATCCACGAATTATCTGCCTATTGCCCTAAAAAACCACCAATTCAAGCTCCGCTCCCCCATTTAAAGCCGAAAAGCCATTCCCGCCTGCCCACAAACCGGCAGCATTCTTGAACAAACAAATCTGCACGACAGATCCATGCGGTTAAAAACCGGAGCAAAAATCCCACAATCACAACACTTCCGCTCCGGTTAATCAAACTTAATTGAAAAATTTCTCTGGAAGAGACATTTCTACATCACTACTTTCACTGTTTGATTTCCAATCTTCACAAGATACAACCCATCCTTCGGAAGCATTATCCGCTTCTCATCACCTTTGTAGACCAATTGACCAGCAGTGTTGTAAACCTCAACAATCATCCCGTCAGCGCCATTTACGACCAATGTGTCTCCTTCCACAACAACTTTGGAATCAGCAACTACCGTTCCCACTCCGCCGAACTGCTTGCCTTCAATTTGGTCAAATTTCTCCCAATCATTCGCAACCATATACAACTAAACGGATTCCTCTGGCACAAATAATTTGGCATTGTGATAAACAATTTCATCGAATGCAGCCGTTGATTCTTCATATTCTTTTATCAATGGATTTCTACGATTCTTTGAATTTATCTCAATTAATTTAGGACAGGACATAAAAGCTGATGCATAGATGGTGCTCACGTTTTCGCCAATTGTCAACATTTTTAGGCTTTCACAGCCGCAAAATGCACTACCGCCTATCGTCGTAACCAAATTCGGTATCTCTACGCTTGTCAAACCGCTGCACATAGCGTACTTATTACTCGTTGATTATCAACACTCCACGCTCTAAACGACAGAAAAGCGACAATATATATGGATACAATACTCTGTTAATTCTAATGTAATCGTTTGATTTAGCAAGAGAAATCATTATAAAAAACTTATTTTTAGGTATTGCCACAGTCATAACATTATTGCATATTTGCATTATCTTTATATCATTATAAATAAAAGTAAAAGATGAAAGAAACAACAATATTGATTATCGGTCTCCTATTGCCGCTATTAGGCACGATGATTGGCTCTGCATTCGTATTCATGATGAAAAATGAAATGTCGACACGATTACAAAAGTCGCTATTAGGTTTTGCATCAGGCGTAATGGTTGCAGCCTCCGTGTGGTCGTTGCTTATTCCTGCCATGGAGATGAAGGCTAATAGCGGAGCGTGGTCGGTAGTGCCTGCATCTGTAGGCTTTCTTTTGGGAATAGGCTTCCTACTACTTATCGATGAACTTACACCACATCTTCATATCGGAACCGACAAACCAGAAGGCTTGCGCTCACACTTATCAAAAACAACTATGCTTGCCCTTGCCGTAACTATACACAATCTGCCAGAAGGAATGGCAGTAGGCGTTGTGTTTGCAGGAGCCGAGAATGGATCTACACATATTTCGTTAGCTGCAGCCATCTCTGTATCTTTGGGTATTGCCATACAAAACATTCCAGAAGGGGCCATCATCTCTATGCCTATGCGTGCTGCAGGCAATAGCCGTTGGAAATCCTTTATGCTTGGCTCACTTAGTGGAGTTGTAGAACCAATAGGTGCCTTAGCAGTTATATTACTTGCCACACATCTTATGCCCACCCTTCCCTGCATGCTTGCCTTTGCTGCAGGAGCCATGTTCTATGTGGTAGTAGAAGAGCTGATTCCTGAAGCCTCAAGTGGTCAGCATAGCAACCTTAGCACTATCGGTTTCGCCATCGGCTTTGTGCTTATGATGGTACTTGATGTTGTAATGGGATAGTATAGAGTCCAACAGCAAATTTCCTACATTTTCTGCATCAAAATGTTTGCAAAACTCGTCTATAATACAAAATAATTCTGTAACTTTGTAATCAGTAGTCATATATAAATATATTTGCAACTGTTTGAAAATCACCTATAAAGATACAAATATTTATGAGACTACCAACTTTTTTATAAACTATTTCTTATCCCGAACTGGGGTACTATGGTTATCAATTTTTCAACCTCACATTATCTTTATTATAATTGAGAATATAGAAAGACAATATAATGTAACGACAATAAGCTCTTTAATAATATGGAACAAAAGACACAATTTAAACGACTAAGGAATTACATCTACGATGACCATCCCTTGTTTGTAATACCAAATTATCAAAGAGGATATAAGTGGTCTGTTAAGCCAAAAGACAAAGATTCTTCTCTGGAACATCTACTTCTTGACCTCGTTGAAGAATTTGACTGCAATCCCAACAACGACTATTTCCTACAGGGAGTAACTGTAACTGAAAGGGTTATAAACGGTCGAAAGAATGTGGTTTTGATTGATGGTCAACAGAGGACAACAAGCATATACTTGATCCTATGGTATCTGTCAAATTATAACCTTCAGAAGACTGTTGAACACGATTCTTTTGATTTATCTTATGATGTGAGGGAATGTTCTCAGTTGCTTCTTTCTGAACTTAAAGAGATTCCATCAGAAACTATTGATAATCTGAAAGAAGGTTTATGTTCCGCACCATCTTTAAGTTCATTCTCTGAAAAAATAATGAAGGACATGAACCAAGACGTATATTACTTTATTGAGGCAACCAGACAGATTCACAACAGACTGAAGGACATAGATAAAGACAATTTCCAAAAGTTCTTGTTGGACAAAGTGAGTTTGCTATACATTGTTGTGAGCGAAGATAAGGCCGTTAAGACATTTACAATGATGAACGGCAATAAAGCTACAATGTACCAGGAAGAGTTGATCAAAGCAGAAATGCTCCATGCAGTTTCAAGTAAGCAAACAACCTTAACACAGTATATGTCCCCGGAGAAACAGTTAATGCAAATCTGGGCGCAATCTTGGGAAGGTAATTCTTTGCGGAGTAAATATGCAAGAGAATGGGACAAGTGGCTATATTGGTGGAATAGAAAAGATGTAAGGGATTATTTCAACACGTCCAAACCAATGGGTTTGTTGCTGGAGTTCTATGCTCTCAGGAAAAAGTCCTTAAAGACATTGGACTATAAAGAGTTTAAGCAGCTATTGAGTAATGGATCTTCCGATTATCAGGCAAAACAGATTTTCAAAGACTTGCGAGATTTACAAAAGTCCTTCGAAGATTTGTTTTCTACTCCCCAAATCTATAACTATCTAAAGATGTCTTTACTGTGCAACACTGGCCGGGAAGATATGATGGATATTCTGCTCTTTTTCATTTCCAACAAGCACAAAATCTCTATCTTGAAGGATTATGCCAATTGGAGATTGGTAGGAGCTACACATAGAGAGTATTGTCATCCAGAGTCATTGAAAGAAGAAGAAAAGAAAAAAGAGGCAAAAGCCGAAAACGTGCTAGATTCTCTATCTAAAAATAGGGTCTATGGTGAATCCGATGACTTGGCATTTAAGCAATTGCTTCGATTAAATGTTGAGGAATATAATAGACTCCAAGGGGGCAAGGGGCAGATATTCGATTTTTCAATATGGAAGAATAAGTCTCTGGAACATATTTACCCCAAATCAAGAGTTTATCATGTTGCATTAGATAAAGATAAGAATCCAATATATGCTGATGGACAATTACGCTATGAAAAGGGGGATGGCTCCGTTATTACTGAGAGTGATTTGGATATATTGAAAAAAGAAAATCCAAATCCAATGCTGGACAGGCAACTCTTTAATGGAAATGGCAGTGAACATTGTATCGGAAATCTTGTTCTCTTATATGGTAGAGACAACTCTAAGTTTGGGGCTAAATCTTTTAAGGAAAAGAAAGCTTTGTACTTCAACCCTAATGCTGAAAGTGAAGGATTAAACTTCAAAAGTCGAAGTCTCTTACATTCTATGTATGCTTTTGCAAAGTCAACCTGGGGTGTCTCTGAAATACAACAACAGAAGGAAGCATTCATTGAGGATTTTAAGAAAACATATAATCTCAATTAGCACAACATGAGTTCATTAAGAAATGGAGAAGAATTTTCACTTAGAGAGTTGTTCTCGCATAACAACAAAATAGTCATTCCCGATTTGCAACGAGATTATTGTTGGGGTGACAGTGCCTACATCGAGCAGGAGAAAAGTCAAAAAGAACTTGTCTCAGGTTTTGTCGGTGATTATTTACTGACTTCATTTAAAGAGAAATCCTCTACCAACAGCGACCTCATGCTGGGTCTTGTTTATGGTTATGAAGAGCCTTTAAATTGTTTCAACATCTGTGATGGGCAACAACGTATCACCACGTTATTCCTATTATTGGGAATGGTCAATAGATACTCTGATGGAGAATTTAACGACTATATTATTTCGTCAACTGAAATGCAGGATGACTACGAGCCGCATCTTCTATATTCAATAAGAGAAAGCACATTGTATTTCCTGAGTGACCTCTCGTTACATTTCTTCATCAAGGACTCCATACCAAATGTGTCACTAATCAAAAAGTCCAATTGGTATTTTGATGAATATGAAAGAGACGCATCTGTACAAAGCATGTTAGCCGCTTTGGAAACAATCGATAAAATACTTGTAAACGAAAAGACAGTTGACTATAAATCTTTTGGTCATTTCCTTCTGAACAACCTCAAAATGATATATTATGATATGGAAAACCGAGCCAGAGGCGAGGAAACATATATAGTAATCAACACAACAGGAGAACCTCTGTCTTCAACAGAGAATATAAAGCCTATATTATTAGGAAGTATTAGCGACAACAAGGTTTATAATGAACAGTGGGAAGAACGCGAGGATTGGTTTTGGCAGAACAGGGGCAGAGACCTTTGTGCTGATGATGGAATGAAACAGTTTTTTATCTGGTTTTGGCAGTCAAAGTTATTACAAGAAAAGACTTACAAGGATGATAAGGAATTTCCCATTGACCCTAGAAAAGAGTTCCTTAATATTGACAAAAATGCCTATGCCAGCACTTTAGATGAAGTAAAATCATATTTTGACGCACTCAAATACTGTGTTGACATACTGAATGAAAACGAAGAAATCAAAAAACAACTCCACTTTATTCAACCACCGAAAAAGAATTGTATCGGAACCTATTCGTGGCTAAGGGAACAAGACAACAATATTGTTCTTCCTCTTATTGGTTATATACAAAAATTCAAACAGCCTCAGAAAATTAATGCCTTTATAAGAAGAATTAGACGTAATTGGTTTGATTCAATTCGCAATCGCCACATTAATGAAGAACCCGCTTCTAATACATATTTTTTTGTAGACTGGAGATATATATTACAGATTATTGGCAATTCTACAGAAGAGGATGAAGTGCTGAACTATGATACAGAAGTAAATTCAAGTTCGATAAGGCTTATTCCAAATGTTAAACTGAACCAATGGAATAACGAGGATGAGGTAATCAAGAAGAATCTTTGCGGAGGCGATGCCGAAAGGGAAATGGCTGTTTGGGAATGGGAAGATAACAAAGATATTATGGGGGATTTGTCTATTATATGGAAAACCCTTGATAGTTCTCTCAACTGGAACGATGCTCAAAAAGTATATAACACATTTAATCTATTATTGAAGTGCTTTTGCAATGAGAACTATGTTAGGGAGACTAATGATTCATTGGTATTTAACATTGCCAACTATTATCGTCTTTTCCGAGTTTTGAGGGGATATCGTGCACCTGGACACATTGATTATACAAAGAACATGAATGGGGCATGGTTCTCCTGGAGGGCAGAGGATCCTGTGTATTTTTCCTATTTACTTGACCCTGCATTGGCGCGTGTATTAAGAGCTGACTCCAAAGAAGAATTGTTGTCACTATTAAAGGAAGAGGTGAGAAAATCAGTTTTGGAGTCAGGCATTGTAAATAACAACGTGCCAAACATAGATGATGATAATTTCAGATCCATACCTTATTTGGAACTATGGCTTACTGCGAAAGCTCTTTGGGCTGAGAAATATGGATTGTTATTGAGTTATTGGGATGGAGCAGGTATTGCAGCTTGGGATGATTGTCAAAAGAACAAGATAGACCCAGAACTGCCATTCACTCTCGCTAATTCCCATTGCGGCTATGCTATATGTAGACCTGCAAACAGAATTGCCTATGTATCAAAAGAGGACATTGATAAGGAAGAATATTTTGATACGCAAATATCGATAAAGAAGTCCATTCCGGAGGTTGATGAAGAAATCAATGAGTTGTTCCAACATTTCTTAAAGAAAGAATCAGACGATTTGAACTAAAGACATTTCTTTTTCCTGACTTCGTCATTGCGTCACCCAAAAATCTTTATCAAAGAGTTTGGCGATTTTCTGATGCCTTGCCATCAGCATAGTTTGTGTATAAGCTCCTTGTTCAGCGACAGTGTGCTTTTCCCTCCATCGCCTATTCCGCATGGATTTCACGGAAAGGCGCTACACGTCTAATCGCATACGGGGAGATCGAGGATGTGGCGCACAACGTCGGTGGCTTCGCGCACGGTCTTTATGCCGTCGATGCGCATCGACCTGCGGTTGTTGTGCTCATTGAGGTTGGCTATGCGCACATTCTGCTGCAGATAAGTCAGGATGCGGCCGAAAGCCGGCGACTGATAATAAGCCGCATTTTCCGACGACACGAAAAACATCGTCATATGCCCCTGCTTCAACACGATTTTCTCAATGCCGAGGCGGCGGGCAAGCCTGCGCAACGTGACCACAAGAATCAACTCGCGCGCTTGGTCGGGAATCGCACCGAAACGGTCTTCAAGTCGTTTGCAGAAGGCGTCGACATCCTCCTGCCGCTCCATGTTGTCGAGTTCCTGGTACAGGAGTATGCGCTCGCTCTCCTGAGGCACGTAGGATGCCGGGAAGAGGATTTCGAGGTCGCTCTCGATGGTGCAGTCGTTGGCATATTCGGCGTTGGCGGAGTCTTGATGCTCGTCGGCGAAGGTGTCGGCAAATTCCTCCGTCTTCAATTCAAGCACCGCTTCTTTGAGAATTTTCTGATACGTCTCATAGCCGAGGTCGGCGATAAAGCCGCTCTGCTCTGCGCCGAGCAGGTTTCCTGCGCCGCGGATGTCGAGGTCCTGCATGGCGATATGTATGCCGCTGCCGAGGTCGGAGAAGCTCTCGATGGCTTGCAGACGGCGACGCGCCACCGGTGTGAGCGCGGCTTCAGGCGGCACAAGCAGATAGCAGAACGCCTTGCGGTTGCTGCGCCCCACCCGTCCACGCAACTGATGCAGTTCCGACAATCCGAAATTCTGCGCATTGTTGATTATGATGGTGTTGACATTCGGCATATCGATGCCGCTCTCAATGATTGTGGTGGCAAGCAGCACGTCGTACTGATGCGCGGCGAAGTCGATGATTGTCTGCTCCAGCTTGTCGGACGCCATCTGCCCATGCCCCACCACCGTGCGGGCGTCGGGCACCAGACGGCGCACCCGGCTCTCAAGGTCGAACAGCTGCTCGATGCGGTTGTTTACAATAAACACCTGTCCGCCCCGCGCCAGCTCAAAATTGATTGCCTCGCGCAGTATTTCGTCATCGAGGGCAGTGACATTGGTTATAATCGGATAGCGGTTGCGCGGCGGCGTGTTGATGGCGCTGAGGTCGCGCGCGCCCATCAATGAGAACTGCAGCGTGCGCGGAATCGGCGTAGCCGACATTGTAAGCGTGTCCACGTTCACCTTCAGCTGTTTCAGTTTTTCCTTCACACCGACGCCGAATTTCTGTTCCTCATCAACCACGAGCAGTCCCAAGTCTTTGAACTGCACCGTTTTTCCGATAAGTTTGTGAGTGCCTATGATTATGTCTATTTTGCCTTCCTTCAATTCCTCAAGGATGCGCTTCACGTCTTTCGGCTTACGCGCACGGCTGAGATAGTCGACACGCACGGGAAAGTCCTTCAAGCGTTCTGAGAACGTGGTGAAATGCTGATAAGCCAGCACCGTGGTGGGCACAAGCACAGCGGTCTGCTTGCCGTCGGTGGCAGCCTTAAACGCAGCGCGTATCGCCACTTCCGTCTTGCCGAATCCCACATCGCCACACACCAGGCGGTCCATCGGGCGTTCGCTCTCCATGTCGGCCTTCACCGCCTCCGTCGCCTTCAGCTGGTCGGGCGTGTCCTCATAGATAAACGAAGCCTCAAGCTCATGCTGCAGATATCCGTCGGGCGAATATGCGAATCCCTTCTCCTTGCGGCGTGCGGCATAAAGCTGGATAAGGTCGCGCGCGATGTCTTTGAGTTTCGACTTCGTGCGCTCCTTCACCCTGTTCCACGCCCCCGACCCAAGTTTGTTGAGCTTCGGAGGCACACCCTCCTTGCCGCGGTATTTTGCCAGTTTGTGGAGCGAATGAATCGACACAAAAATCTTATCATCGTTGAGATACGTGAGTTTTATCATCTCCTGCATCTTTCCGTTGACGGCAGTGCGCACCAACCCGCCAAAGCGTCCCACTCCGTGGTCGACATGCACAATAAAGTCGCCAACCTCTATCTGCGACAACTCCTTCAGCGACAGTGCCAACTTGCCCGAACGCACACGGTCGCTCTTGAGCGTGTACTTATGGAAGCGTTCAAAAATCTGATGGTCGGTAAACGCGCAAATCTTACGCTCGTTGTCGACAAATCCCTCATGAAGCGTGCGCAGCACCGGCGTGAAGCGGATATCGTCCTTTCGGTCGTCGAAGATAGAGCGCAGACGTTCAAACTGAGGCTCGCTGTCGGAAAGTATGTATATTTTGTAGCCGTCCGTCTCAAACTGACGGAACGTAGAACTGATGATGTCGAAATTTTTGTGGAACACGCCCTGCAGCGCTGTGTCAAAAGCCAAAGCGGCATCGTAGTCGCCACGATTGTTAACCGCATAGTCGGCATATCGGTGGCTGTCTATGTCGCAGCAGAACTGCTCTGCGTCGACCACATTGTCCATAGCATGCTTGTCGCCCTCTTCGGCAATCAACGCACTCTCCGACAACGTTTCCTCCGCCACGGCACGCACACGCTGCCGCAACCATTCGCGGTCGTGAATCAGCAACACCGTGTCGGCTCCTGCAAACCGCAGCAACGACTCGCCGCCGCCTGCTCCGGTAGACAAATTATTGACCACCGTAATCTCATCGACAGACTGCTCCGACAACTGCGTTTCTATATTGAACGTGCGAATGCTTTCGATGTCGTCGCCAAAAAAGTCGATACGGTAGGGCTGTTCATTGGTGAATGAAAAAATATCAAGGATGGAGCCGCGCACGGCAAACTGCCCCGGCTCGTACACGTAATCGACCGTCACAAAGCCAAAGTCGCGCAGACGCTGCGCCGTCGCCGTCAAGTCGGCTGTGCCGCCACAACGGAACGACAATGTGCTGTCGATCAATTGCTGACGCATAGCCACCTTTTCAGCAAGCGCCTCAGGATATGTGACCACAACGCGCAACTGAGGGTCGTCCCATCGGCTAAGCACCTCCGCACGCAGAATCTGCGACGGAGCGTCCTCCTGACCATATTTGATGTCGCGTTTATAGCCCGACGGGAAAAGCAAAGCCGCCTGTTCACCTAAAATCTGGCACAGGTCACTATATAAATATCCCGCCTCATCCATATCGTTGGCAACTGCAAGATAAGGCTGCTTCAATCGAGGCAACTGCGAGAACACGACTGATGGAGCCGAACCCACAAGCCCGTCAAGTTTGATTCTCTTTATCTTTTTATCTTTAAAGCATTTACCCAATGCCGCAACGCGGGCTGCCGGCATCAGCAGTCCGCAAAGTTCGGATATTTCCATCTCTCAATATTTTTCAAGAACAAAGATAGTGCAAGGTGAGAGAAGAGCAAAACAAATTTATTTGATTTTGCCCTTCCGAACCGCAGCCTATATTATCAAATATTGCTGTCCGGCAAAACTTCCGTAACATCAGTACCTGTCTAATTTCTCCATAATTGGAAATATACCACCAAAAGATGAGTTTTTCGGATTTTTATTCATACTTTTACCATGCCTGATGAGGTTTTGTTCAATTATTTTTGCAACACTAAGTTAAGTGAATCCTCTGACACAGCAAAATCCTGGGTAAGTTTTTTATTGCTCAAGATGTTATAAAAGTTAGAATTTTATAGAGTTGCGGAATTAAGGTTCAAGAACGCAGCCCTCGACCCTTTCAAAGACGGCAACGGGGCAGTCTCCGAGATTGCAACATCCGATGCAGCCGAATGGTTCGACCTGCAGGGCAGGAAGGCCAACAACCCAGAAAAAGGCATTTACATCCGCAAGCAAGGCGCCGACACGCAGAAGGTAGTGCTCCACTAAGGAGCATCAGATGCTTCGTCTGCGCCATGAGCCTCGGCGCATGTACGCCCCGCAAAAGGCAAACATCAGCGACCCGTAGACAATCTCCGCCGTCCATGCCCACATCACGTCGACACGCATGATGTAGACAACCCATGTGTTATATATCATATAGAACACCAGCGCAGCCATCTCAAGCCAGAATGCCATTCGAGTGTCGCCTGTGCCCGACACGCTACTGAACAGCACGTTGGCTGGCACCAGCACCGTATAGGCGGAACACATCACCCACACCGTAGGCACCGCAGCGTCGATAAGTTGCGGGATGTCGGTGTAGATGCGGATAAACATCTGCGGGAAAGCTGCCACAACCAGCAGCAACGGCGTCACACAAAGATAGGCAAGCCATATATGGCGGCGTATGGCAAGCGCCACCTTGTCGGTCTGACCAGCCCCTATCATATTGCTGACAATCGAGCTTGCCGCCGAGGCAAACGCTATCACCATCATAAACGGAAGTCCGCTGATGTTGCGTGCAAGGTTGGCTATGGCAAGCGACTCCTCGCCAAGATGCTCGATATAGACAAAGAAGATAAACCACGTGGACAGCGATACGAAACTCTGCACCATCACCCACATCGACACGCTGAGGATAGAGCGCTGACGCTTGATGTCGAGCGCAGGGAAACGCGACAGACCGAAATGTCGGCAATCGATTTTCGCACGCGTATAGCAGACAAAAAACACCAGCGACACAAGTTCGGCAAGCGACGAGCCTATCGCCGCGCCGGCGATTCCGAGCGCGGGCAAGCCGCATTTGCCAAACACGAGCACATAGTTGAACACCACATTCGACAGCACCATTACAATGGAGTTGAGCGTGAGAGTCTTTGTCTGCGTCGTGCCAACATAGAACGACCTGAACATACCGCCGGCAAAGGCAAAGAAGAAGCCATAGACACGCCAATGGATATAGTCCTCCGCCTTGGCAAGAATGTTGGGCGAGGAAATCATCATCGACAGAATTTCATCGGCATACATCTGGCATACGACAAACAGCACCGCGGCAAGCGCCATCAAAAAATACAAGCCCTGGTAGAACACCTGCCCCACCTCACCATAACGCCGTTCGCCATTGCGTCGCGCAATCAGAATCTGCGTACCCACGCAGAATCCGTGGCCAGCCATAAAGATAACCATATAGAACACGCCGGCGATAGCCGCCGCGCCAAGTTCCACCTCGCCGACACGCCCCATAAAAGCCGTGTCGGTAAGCACTATCATCTGTTCCATCAAAAGGCTTACCAGAATAGGATAAGCCACTCGCCAAATCTGTTTATAACTATAATCGACCGTTGTTGCCATAGGGCGGCAAAGTTACTACAATTCGGCGAGAATCGGGCAATTCCGTTATAGAGAAATCACCCAGTCGTTAACCGGGGTTTCATTGCATACTAAAAAAGCGATGGAACGCATAATCACATCCGCATTCCATCGCCACTTCTCTTTCTTTTACCTATTGTCTAATTGTTCTTGTTGGCGCGCTTGCGTTCAAGCTCGTCAAGAATGATTTTGCGCATACGCATGTGGTTTGGCGTAACCTCGACATACTCGTCAGCCTTAATGTATTCAAGCGCCTCCTCGAGGCTGAACACAACCGGCGGGATGATGCGCGCCTTGTCGTCGGCACCCGACGCACGCATATTCGTAAGTTTCTTCGACTTGGTGACGTTCACCACGATATCGTTGTCCTTGGCATTCTCGCCAACCACCTGTCCGGCATACACCTCCTCTTGCGGGAAGATGAAGAAACGTCCGCGATCCTGCAACTTGTCGATGGCATAAGCATAGGCAGTGCCCGACTCCATTGCGATGAGCGAACCGTTGGTGCGGCGTTCGATTTCGCCCTTCCACGGCTGATATTCCAAGAACTGGTGGCTCATGATAGCCTCGCCAGCCGATGCCGTCAGCACGTTTGTGCGCAGACCGATGATGCCACGCGACGGGATGTGGAATTCCATCTGCAGGCGGTCGTTCTGCGTGGTCATCGACACGAGCTCGCCACGGCGGCGTGTCACCATATCAATAATTTTGCTTGAGTACTCTTCAGGCACGTTGACAGTCATCAACTCCACCGGCTCGCATTTCTGACCGTCGATTTCCTTGATGATAACCTGAGGCTGTCCCACCTGCAGCTCGTAGCCCTCGCGACGCATTGTCTCGATAAGCACAGACAAGTGGAGCACGCCACGGCCAAACACCGTCCATACGTCCTCGTGTGGCTCTTTCTTCACCCGGAGAGCGAGGTTCTTGTCGAGCTCGCGCTCCAAACGCTCGGCAATGTGGCGCGATGTCACAAACTTGCCGTCTTTTCCGAAGAATGGAGAGTCGTTGATAGTGAACACCATCGACATTGTAGGCTCGTCGATTGCGATGCGCTCCAATGGTTCAGGGTTGACCGGATCGGTCACAGTGTCACCGATTTCAAAGCCTTCGATACCGACAAGCGCGCAGATGTCGCCACTCTTCACGCTTTCCACCTTGCGGCGTCCCATACCCTCGAATGTGTGAAGCTCCTTGATGCGCTGGCGCACCACCGAGCCGTCCTTCTTGCAAAGGCCAATCTCCATGCCCTCGCGCAGTTCGCCGCGATGCACACGGCCAATTGCGATACGTCCTACATACGACGAGTAGTCGAGCGACGTGATGAGCATTTGCGGAGTACCCTCGAGCACTTGAGGTCCTGGAATATATTTGATGATGGCGTCGAGCAGCGGGATGATGTTGTCGGTCGGTTTTTTCCAATCGTCGCTCATCCAGTTCTGCTTTGCAGAGCCATAGATTGTCGGGAAGTCGAGTTGTTCTTCGGTTGCATTGAGGTTGAACATCAAGTCAAACACCATCTCGTTGACCTCGTCAGGACGGCAGTTCGGCTTGTCAACCTTATTGATAACCACAATCGGTTTCAGCCCCATCTGGATGGCTTTCTGAAGCACGAAACGCGTCTGCGGCATCGGGCCCTCGAAAGCGTCGACGAGCAGCAAGCATCCGTCAGCCATATTGAGCACGCGCTCCACCTCACCACCGAAGTCGGAGTGTCCCGGAGTGTCGATAATATTGATTTTGTAACCGTTGTAGTTGATTGAAACGTTTTTCGAGAGGATTGTGATGCCGCGCTCGCGTTCAAGGTCGTTGTTGTCGAGCATCAATTCTCCTGTGTTCTGATTGTCGCGGAAAAGGTTTCCCGCAAGCAGCATTTTGTCCACCAATGTCGTCTTTCCGTGGTCCACGTGAGCGATGATGGCAATGTTTCTGATATTCTGCATATAAACTATACCTATTTTGAGCGCAAAATTACGATATTTTTAGCATTCTCCATTATTATTGTCATATTATTTTCGCCGACACGGTTAAAAAATCTGCTTAACAACATATTTTCCACAAGCATTTCTATGATTCTTGCCAACCGCACCGCCTACAATGCGCCTACGGCATACAGCGGGATGTTGCGCATCCAATCCTGCCTACGGTATGGCGACATTGAGAATCTGACTCCCTCCAGACCCTTGTGACTGTCAACAAACGAGCGAAGCGACTTTGACCTCAAATTCTCCTCTGCCTTAACCTCTATCGGCACTATTTCGCCCTTATATTGCACAACAAAATCTATCTCCAGTCTGGAATCATCGCGGCTGTAATAATAACAATGGATGTCATTTAGACACATCAGCTGGCACAGCACATAGTTCTCCGCAAACGCACCTTTGCTTTCCGCCATTGAATTGCCTGGCATAAGCATGTCAATCGGCTCCATCTCGCCCATTGCGCCAAGGAGTCCACTGTCGACAACAAACAGCTTGAATGCATTGAAATCTTCATAAAATTTCAATGGTTTTCCAACTGTTTTCACACGCGGCACACGATAAACCAACCCGGCATCCACCAACCATTGTATTGCCAACTCGAAGTCCTTCGCCCTCGCACCGGCCTTGACAGCACCATAAACAAACTTTTTGTTCTCATGGGCGAGCTGCGTCGGAATCGACTGCCATACCATACTTATACGAGTTGCCACAGTTGGCGTCACATGCTTTGACATATCGCTGCGATAAACAAACAAAATGTCGTTTTGCACCTGCCTCACCGCATTTACATCATTTGTGTCGATAAACGTCTTCACAGCCTCCGGCATACCTCCGACAAAATAATATTCCCGGAGTAATTTAGTAAGCCTATCGTGAAGTATGTTAATCGACGCCCAATCTTTCTTGCCAAGCAGTCCACAAACCTGCGACTCTCCCCTTGCCATCAGATATTCTTCAAACGACATTGGAAACATCTGCATAACATTAACCTTCCCCACTGGCGCCGATTCACCTTGCCGCATCGCCACGCCAAGCAACGAGCCAGCCACCACGACATGGTATTCCGGAATTTCCTCACAAAAATATTTTAACGAAGAGAGGCCTCTCGGCAACTCTTGAATTTCATCAAGAATTATCAAGGTTTCGCCAGGGACAATAGGCTGCTTCGTAATCGCACCTATTATCATCAGCACCTTTTTCATATCATAATCCTCATCAAAAAGGCTTCGCACGTCAGGGTTGTTGTCGCAGTTTACGTATGCAACATTTTTAAATTCCTTCTTGCCGAATTCTTTCAGCACATACGTCTTCCCAACCTGCCTTGCCCCTGTCAAAATCAAAGGTTTTCTGAACTGACTGTTTTTCCAATTTTTCAATTGCATCATTACCGTTCTTTCCATATCTTTCAGACATTAAGGATTATTTTTCTATATTTTAGACAATTACATTGCAAAGATACACTTTTTTACACGATCTTTTGCCTAAACACTACATTTTTCTGAGCGATCTTTTGCCTCAATACTACATTTTTCTGAGCGATCTTTTGCCTAAACACTACGAATTTTGGCGAATTTGGAGGTTTTTGCTACCTTTGGATTCCCCTTAAATTGCAAAGGTTATGAAACGATTGAATTTATCGACCAAGATGAAGGCTGCCGTGGGATATGCGGCGGTGATAGCGTTGTTTTTGGCGGCGGTGTGGCAGATTGTAGGCGTTCTCGACTCGCTGACACGCTCCGACGATGCCGAACGCACCATCAACAACCGGCAACGCGCCACAAACGACGTTGTGAGCCAGCTGTATCAGGCGGAGGTGATTGGACAGGCATTGAGCGCCGGGCAGACCGACCTGTTTCAGTCTTATGTCGATGCTATGATGCTGACAGCACAGGCAGTCGATTCGCTGCGCGCCATCGTCAACGACCGCGCACAGGTGGCGAGGCTCGACTCTGTGAAAATGCTGCTCGGCAGAAAGGTTGACAACATGGACAACCTGCTCGACGCAATGGAGGCCGACAACTCCGACGAACTTTACCAACAATATATCAACGACCTCATAGCGAACCAGAACCGCGAGATAGCGGCGCCGAAAGTGCAGCATTCGCAAACGGTGCGCACAAGCGAATATGTGGTTCACAAGAAACGGAAAAACTTTTTCGGACGTCTGCGCGATGCTTTCTCAAAGGAAGACAACAATCCGCAGCACGTGAGCGAGACAGTGACGGAACACCACACCGACACGCTCGCCAACACCATCAACCCCGCCGACACTGTGGCGAGGATGCTTGCCGGTGTGCGCAAGCGGGTCGACGGACACCGCATCGGACAAATCGCACAGCTGAAGCGGCAGACGGCGGAACTGCGCATCAACGGACAGATGCTGAGCCGCAAGGTGAGCGAGCTGCTTGCCGTGATTGTCGACGAGAGCTCGCGCACGGCAGAGACAAAGCATCTGCAAGCCGAATCGGTGCGACGCCATGCCGCCCGTGAGATTGCCGCAATAGCATTTGCCGCAGTGGTTCTGGCAATGGCGTTCCTGTTTATGATATGGCGCGACATCACCCGCAGCAACCATTACCGCCACGAGCTGGAAAAAGCCAAGAAACGCGCCGAGGACCTGCTCGACGTGCGCCAAAGGCTGATGCTCACCATCACCCACGACATCAAGGCTCCTGTCGGCTCGATAATCGGCTATGCCGATTTGCTCGACAAGACAGCCGACGGAAAGAAACGCGCGGCATACCTCGGCAATATGCAGACGTCGGCGAAACATCTGCTTGACCTTGTCAACTCGCTGCTCGACTACCACCGTCTGGACGCCGACAAGATGGACATCAACACCGCGGCGTTCAACCCGCAGCAACTGCTCAACGCCGTTGCCGACAGCTACCGTCCGGCAGCAGCCGCAAAGGGTCTGCGCCTTGAATACGACTGCGACAGCGCGCTCGACGGCTATTTCTCAGGCGATCCTTTCCGCATCCGACAGATTGTCGAGAATCTGATGTCGAATGCAATGAAATTCACCAAGGAAGGCTCTGTGTCAATGTCTGCAAAACTCGACAACGGACGGCTAAGCATCAGCGTAGCCGACACCGGATGCGGAATGACCGAAGACGAGCAGAAACGGATATTCCAGGAGTTTACCCGTCTGAAAAGCGCGCAGGGACAGGAAGGTTTCGGACTCGGACTGTCGATAACACAGAAACTCGTGGCTCTGCTCGAAGGCACGATGAGCGTGAGCAGCAAACCAGGAGAAGGCAGCCGGTTCGGCGTCGAGCTGCCGATGCCTAAAGCAGATGCCGACACAACATCTGCCAACGAACGCCCCGCGGCAAACGCCCGGTTCAGCCAACCGTGGAGCCTGCTGCTCATCGACGACGACAATCTGCAACTGCAGCTCACGGAAGCCATGCTGCGCAATCTTGGTGCCAACGTCACCGTATGCCGGCAACCACAGGAACTGTTTGTCAAAATCGCAGAATGCCACCACGACGCCGTGCTTACCGACATCCAGATGCCAGCCATGAACGGCTTCGACCTGCTGCGCAACCTCCGCGCCCTCGGATGCGACGAGGCAGCGTCGATTCCCGTAATAGCCGTGACCGCACGCAGCGACATGGACATAGACTCGCTGCGTGGCGAAGGCTTTGCCGGATGTCTGCACAAGCCGTTCCGCCAACAAGAAATTGTCGACGTGGTTGAGGCTGCCATGGCAAATAACGAGACCGACACATTCGACTTCTCCGCACTGACAGCGTTCAGCGCCGACGACGCCGACGCCTCGCGCGAGATTATGCTCACGTTTGCCGAAGAAACGCGGAAAAACATCCAGCGCATGGAGCGCGCCATAGCCGACGGCAACCTGAAAGAAATGGCTGAGACCGCCCACAAGATGCTGCCGTTGTTCACCATGATAGGCGCCGAACGCGCCGTTGCGCCACTCTCCTGCCTCAACGACAAGCGTGCAGGCGGCGATGCCGGCTCTGCCGACACAGAGATGGCACAAACCATCGTGGATGTAGCTAAAAATGTGGTAAACGAAATAGCGAAAGCGAGTTAAGATTAAAAAACTTTCAAAACGAAAGCAAAAAGTTTCGTTTTGATTTTGTCATAATAAACAAGAATCGTAATTTTGCACCACTATATAGTTATGGAACAATCGGCTAAAACAAAAGAGCGTTTCTCAGAAACCAACGAAAGTTTCACTATGCTCGAGGCTATCAACGAGGCAAAGCGATGCCTTCACTGCAAGGCACCGCAATGCAGCAAGGGCTGCCCGATCAGTCAGGACATTCCCGACTGGATTCACGAACTGTCGATGGGCAACCTCGGCAACGCCATGCACATAATCAACGGCAAGAGCAACCTGCCTGCCGTGTGCGGACGCGTATGCCCTCACGAGCGCCAATGCGAGGGGCATTGTGTACTCGGAAAAAAGGGACGCCCTGTGGCTATAGGCAAACTGGAACGCTTCGTTG
>ULTO01075896.1_pt1 | contig 23737 bp, 34 predicted proteins | sample 1957601 | NCBI WGS metagenome assembly ULTO01 (sample SAMEA4835734, study PRJEB28245) | human gut metagenome | biome: gut microbiome; material: fecal sample | place: Denmark | collected 2008 | reverse complement strand
TTCGCTTCATCGGTCGCCAACCTGCCGTTAATGATAGCGATCTTCGTTGCGTTCGTCCGTACTTGCGCGTTAGTCGAGTTAAAATTATCGGTAACGACCTTTTGCGAAACCGCTTTCGTGGTAGATTGCCCTAACGTGTTCGCAATATCTAAACCGTCGGCAACAATGTCGTTAACCTGCGAAAGAGGAACTGCGTCATCGCTTTCGGTAGCATTACCTACCTTTACTCTTCCGTCGGGAAGTCTTTTAACAAAGGTACCGCCCGTTTTAGAAGTGGAGTAAGGTTCGGGTTTGGCGTTCCCGCTCGCGTCGTTGGTATAAACAACAGATTTACCTGCAAGTTTAGTTTTCCAATCTTCGAGTGCCGCAACTCTGCCTGTGAGTGCCGCCAACGCGTCCGCTATTTGGTCGTAAATGGTATCGGACGGAGCGACAAGAGGTTGAGCAACTCCCTTGTTAATCTTAATCGTAACGGCTTCCGTTGTTGCTTTCGCGTTGCCGTCCTGATAACTTCCGTCATAGACTGCAAACTGACAGGTTAAATCGCCGTGGTATTGAGTAATCGGTTTAGTAAGATATGTAAACCATATCGCGAAGTCCTCTTCTTCTCCGTCAAGCGTAACGCCGTCTATTGCCCCCGCGCTCGTCAATAACACGGGGGTTCTGTAAATATCCCCGTTCGGAAGAATAAAAGTCGCTAAGACGGTATTTGACGCCGCAAACGGGGCAACGAAATATATCGCGTTAGCGTTATTTGACCCCTGAAAGACTGCTTCGGGGTTCGCTTTTATCAGCGTACCTTTACTATTAAAATAAAAAATCATATCAATCCTCCGCTATTTGAATACCCGTTATCTCCACATACTCGTCTAAGAGAGAACGGGAGTGATTGAGTTCGTCCGATATTTTTTCTTCCGTTGCGCTTATCAAAAAGTTAAGGTAGTCGATAATATCGGGAGTAGTGTCTGCTAACTTCTCTTTCGCCGCGTTGATTATCCGTAATTGTTCGGTATAAAGTTTCGCCGCGTCCGCTTCTGCCATAGCGTTTTTCTGTAACACTTCGGCTATCACTAACAGTTCTTGTTTTGTCTGTTCGTCCATTTTCGTTCTCCGTTATAATACAGTATCTAACGATACATAGATTTTTTGTCCGTTAGGCTTCTCGTTACGACCTAAAAGCAATTTCCCGCCTGTTTGTATTGCTTGGGATTTCACTTGCCCGTCCTCGTCCTCTACCTGAATAACGGTAGTGGTATAAGGAGTAACTATGCCCCACGCAACGTAATTCATATCATCGTCGGCGGGAACGGTCGGAAGTTGTATCCATTCCTGCGGTTCGGCTTCGGTCGCCTTGTGTATTGTTATATGCCCGATAAAGTTACCGCCCGTTGTATCGGGAGCAAATTTATTGAGTTTCGTTGTAAACGCTCTTACTTCTATATTTTTGCCGTAAGTCGTGCCGTTTAATATCGGGTTTCTGTTTACCAATGCCGAATTACCCATTAACGCTTCGCCGATAATAAATTCGTCGTTATCGGTAACCGCCGATAATTCATAAGCAAGAGAGGGTTGCTCTCTGTTATCTTTACGATACCGTAAAAACATAACCTTGATTATGTCGTTCGTCGTAAGATTGCCTTTCTGCGGTAATGCGTCGGCTTTTGTCGCGTCTATCCCTGCGGCTTTATCCGTCCAAGAAAGCGTTAAATAATATGCCCTACCGTAATAATCCGCGGCGGGGACGTATTGCCCCCAAAAACCTTTTAAGTCGTTGTCTTTGCTTCCCTTGACTATCTTCTGCCCTGCCGAATAATTATCTGCATAATTCACTGCAAAAAGCGCGGAATTACCGAAAGAAACAGCGACAGAGGGTAGGATAACATAATTCCCTACGTTCGCCTTGTTTTTATTCATAGGACGAACAGAACACGCCGAAATAGGATTTCTGCCCGATACCGTGGAACTATCGTTAAAAAGCCACCCTGTAAGACTGAACGCGTCCTCTTGGAAATAAACATCTTTGCCCTTTTTCGTCCTCGGATTATCGCTGAAAACAACGTATTCTTGTATAAGCGTTTGTCTTTCGACGCTCATTCGCTCGGAAACTTCCCACATTCTCTTTTCGGAGTTAATGCCTATGTATTCCGATATCCTGTTAAAGTCCTTAGACAATCCCAAAGTGACTTTGATATAGTAAGGCAAAACTTCCCACGTTACGGTAGAAATATAATAATTCTTATCGAAAACCATTCCCGCCGTAGGTATATCCGAAAGGAAAGGCACTATATAAGTATAGGTCTTTTCTAAGTTCCCCAAACGCTCTACAACACCTTTAAGGTTTGCGCCGTAATACCTTGTTTCAATCATATTCGCAGATTGATTGTATGCAAGAGTACGCGGCAAACCCGTTCGTATTTGCTGTTTAGTCGTTCTTATCCTCGTTTTGAATATCGGTAAATAGGTTATCTCAAACCCGAGTTCTGCGTAATAATTGCCGCTGTTAGCGTCTATCGTAAGCCCGTTATCGCCCGTAACAACTCGTAAAATGTTCGTTATGGCATAGTTATTAAGTGCGGGGCTTATGGGGTTTTCAGCCTTAAAGAATAAGCCTTTAATGCCTTTACTTCCTTGTGTATAATAAACCGCGTAAGATTTAGAATACGGATAAACGCCCTCATAACTGCTTAAATTACCGTTATAATCTGCACTTTCAAAGACATAAGGGGTAATATCCCAACTGCCCGCGCCTTTGCCGGGGATATATTTACAGATAACCGATTTTATTTGAAAAATAGGTTTATCGGTCGGAATAATCGTGTCGTTGTTTTCTTCTAACCTTGTTGTTATGCTTTCCGTTCTAAGAGTTGTAAAACCATTCTCAAACGGTTCAACGACAACACCCTGCGCAAAATCTACTTGCGATACGAGGTTATCCGCGCTACTGTCTAATGAAGTACAATATTCGTTTACGCTTTCCTTAAACCCCGCCGATATAAGTTGACGGTCTTTGATATGCGATTGCTTAATGCCGCCGTATTTATCGAATACGACCTCAAAATACTCATTGCCTTTATCGTCGGTCTTTAACGCGGATATTCTCGGTTCTGCGTGGATAAACCCGCCGACTTGTTTCAACTGCTCTCTTAGCGTCATCTTAGTGAACGCAAATTCAGGGGCGAGTATCTTTTCAAACTCTTCCGCTTGGCTTCCCGCTTCATAAGTAGTCAACGGGTTGCCGTCAGTGTCATAACTAACGCCTTGTAAACGGAAACGAGGATAATTCCCTGACGTTTGCGGTTCTATCAAAGCAAAGCACCGATTGATTACGTCGGTTATTGTCCATTTTTTAGCGGGGTAACGATTGCTTACATACGACATAAGAAGCCCGTCGGTATCGAAATATCCGCTGATTGTATAAAATTTATAGTAGATTGTATAAACGCCGGCAGAAAGGTTTAATTGCCTTTCGGGAATAGTATAGGTCGGTTTCGACGCGTCAGGAACGCCTACGCTAAGCCCTAAATCTTCCGTTTTTGTTACAACGCCGTTTTTAGTTATGGTAAGAATTAAATGCCCGTTATCGTCTATTTCTGTTTTTTCTTCGTGGACAATTACGTCCGATGAGTTCGTAATTCTTAAAGTCATCGGGGCGGTGTTTTCAGGCTCAAAAAAACTTACGGGAATTTGCGATGCAATACTTTCCACAAAATCTACTATCGACGGGAAAACTGCGGGGGTATTTGCGCTCGGGTTTTTATAATAGCTCGAATGTATAGATGAATATGTTGTACCAACTGTAAAATTAGGTAAGTTTAACCCTCTTACAGAAAATAAAAGTTCTTTCGCATTGTTAAGATAGTTATTCCCTAATGCGTTGGTAAACGTGATACTGTCGCCGATAAAGCCCTCTAATATCTTAGTAAGTTCTATAAGGTAAATAGTATGGTCATATCTTCTTCCGCTACCAACAGGAACTTCGATAGAGTTATCATTCGCTATAACGTAAAAAAGAGCGAGGGTTTCCGTTACCTTGCCGTTGTCATCGACTGTAATTGTCGTGGTACGGTCAGAACGCTTTTTAATGCGCTCCAAATAGGTATCGGAGAATATCCCCTCGCTTATGTTTGTATGTGTTATTTTTACATAGGGCAGGGGATGGAAGATTTCCGCAGGTACTTGTTTCATCGTCAAACTTGCTTCGTCTAACTGTTCGTCACGTAAATCTGCGTGCCGAATAGGATTAAGAGCGTATTTTGTATAATCGACGAATGCTTTTGTTATATCGTCGTATATTTCAACTTTATAGTTATTCATAACTCGCTCTGCTTCCTCTCGCTCCCGCCCTGATATAGTTCATCTGCAAAGACCTGTTTTCAAGGTTTCTGCGTTCGTTTATTATCTGCTGATTATTAGCATAGGACATTAAAGTATGCCCTAACCCTACCGCTAATCCGATAGCCGCTCCCGCAACGTTCCCGACGGCAAACCCCGCCGCCATACTTTCCACAACTCCGATTGTCTGTGTTGCTATCTGATAACCGAATTGTCTACGTTGTGCTAACTCTGTCGAACCGTCTCTTATGCTTGCAACGTTTAATTGATGAGTTGCCATTTGATTTATCCAAGGCTTAACCGTTCGCCAGGCAACCAACCCCGTTATCGCGGCGTTTCGCGTGCCGCCGCCTTGCGTGCTTTGCGCGGTTCTGCCCGTATTGTCATCGTCGCCCGCAACGGTCTTTCTCTTCCCGTTCCCTGCGTCATTGACTATTCTTATAACATATTCGCGCTGTGCCATAATCGCTCCTATTGCTTAATCAAATTGCCGTTAATTATCGCCCATTTATAAAAATCTAACGAGCAAGGCATATCTGCCGCTATATTCCAAGTCCTTAACTTCGTTGTATCGGTTGCCGAATAAGCGTTCCCGTTATTAGCGGTATACCATTCATCTTCGTAATCGTTAAGGACGTTAGATAAGCCTGTCGTTATATAAATGAGTTCGCCGTTCGGGACTATCTGTATATTCGTCATAGCAACGTTATCGCTATAAGTATTATTCGCCGTTAATATAGAACCCGTAACACCCGTTAAAGCCTGGTCTATCTTTACGCTTCCCCAAATCGGCAATTCTTTAAGTAAATATGTCCCCTTGGGAATAGCGATATTATTAAGCGGCATTAAAGCAATACTCGACGCGTTCGTTATCGCCTTTAACGATACGATTATATCTCCCTTAGCGATTGGATAATTCGGTATGCTGTTCTTCCCGCTTGCAAACCCGTTATCTTCTCCGAATCTATAAAGCGTATTGCTTCCGTCGAACATAAGCGTGGAAGTGCTTCTCGCCGTTGCTTCGTAAAGGAAGAAAGAATCGGGGAAAGTTAATAATTCATAATCGGGGACGCATTCGACGAATGAAGTAGTCAACCCAACGTTAAGCACTCCGCTTGCCGTCGCGTCAGTCTGTCCGAACTGAACCAAATAATTTTTATTCCCGTGCGGGGTATTTACGGTCAAAAAGTGGGCTTCGTTCCTATTCCCATTAAGGATATAGTCAAAGACCTTACCCGTCATATTTCTCCCCGTAGCGGGTAAAATAACGCTTAATCCGAATACCGTATCGCTTGTTAAGGATTTCCCTATCGCTTCGCCTTTCGCGTAAACGTTTGCTTCCTGCGTCGGCACTCTTCTCGGCGTTATACTCGAATAACTTATCTGTTCTCCGTCTAACGTTAATCTGATAGACCGAGAGTTTACACCGCCCTGTATAACGCTGTAATCGGTGTAAATAGTAAACGTGAAATAATCGCCCGCAAGGCTATCCATTTGCCGAACACCGCTCGCCACAAGCGAATATACGAAAGATACGTCATAACTAACGCCGTCAGCGTCAGTAATGTTTTTCCTGCCGTTCTTAGCGCAAAATTCGTCTATCCAGTCACGGACAGACGCAAGGAATTTTACATTCCCCGTTCTTGCAACTTCCGTGCCGTATGTACCGTCGGAATTAAGCACGGTTTCTTCAATATCTTCTTCGGTATCTCTGCAAGGTATGAGAAGTTCTGTTCTTGTCGTTAAGGACGCAATCGTTAAGCCGTCATTCGTATTTTCAACTTCGGAGGATGTCAGAGTGACAATGCCGTTGATTACGTCCTTTACGTCGTTGTAATCCCTTACTGCTTTTGTGTATTCGCCTGTATCGTTATGTAAAACAAACGTAACACCGGGGTTGCCTTGCGCGTTTAATGCGCTCGATAACTCGTCTGTTAATTGTTTTAATGTTATCATATCAACCCTCTTCTATACTAACTATCGCATTTTTTAATCGTATTTGGATATGCTCTAATACCGCTTTTAAGGCTTTGTTTTGCCACCAACCCTCGTTCGGGTTTTTTCTCCCGTTCCATTTCGGACTAATCCACGGCTCGTTGGTAAAAGGCATATAATAAGCGATTCCGTCCTCGCCGTCGCCGTCAACGTATATCTCGCAGACCTTTCCGCCGTTCTTATACTCCATAAGAGTAGCGTTATAACGTAAATTGCCCGTGTCTATCGGCGTCGTGTTTTTTAATTCGTTAAAACATTCGTCACATAGCCGTTGAAACTCTTGGTTTGTCATTTTATCCCCTTAGGATTTTCTATCCCGACAAGTCTGATTACTTTCTCGGTTTCGGCTGTGGTCTTGAATATCCTTAACGCGTCCTCGGTTTCTTTTACCTGTGGGTTTTCCGTTACAAGGCTAATCTCCCAAAGTTGCCCGTCCTGCGTAACAATAAACTGTTTAGTCTTAAACTCTATCGCGGAGCGGGTTTTTATCGCCGCCGTTCTTCCCTCTATAAGTAATGTGCCGATTATCGTTTTATATTCTCTTGTATGCGGGTCTAAATTCTCGTAAGAAAACTTTTCCCCGCCGTCTAAATTAGTAACAGGTCTACGCTTATAATACGTTCCCGTTAAAAACTCGCGCGATTTCTGCGCCAAAAATTCGCTTAGGAAATCCATTATAAAACCCCCGTATAACAAACGGATTGACCGAACTCGGGGATAGGCTGTAATAGTATTTCGTATGCGGTATCGCTGAACCATAAAGCGCGTTTATTAGCGTCTACGCTCATCGATAAATCGCCGTTAGTCTTAACGTATAAAAACTGTTCTAACATAGCGTCATAGATGATTTTACGCCCGCCCTCGCTACACGCTATCATACTATCCTGCAACGCGTTGTCGGTGTTGTGCTCGTGGATTTTCTTATAAGTGAGTATCGATATTCTATTCAATAACCCCGAAACACCGTTCGGATTGTCCTTAACTGCCCCCGAAAGGTCTATCCCGAAAGTATCTAAAACTGCCTTAGCCGTTAAAACATATCGTCCCGTTATTTCGTTATACGTCATATAATCGTTGGAATAAGGTTTAATAGTCATATCGTTTATTCTCCTATGGTTCGGGGTTGATAGGCTCAGCCCCGAAAAGCCACCATTAAAAATGAGAAAGAGCAAAAATTATGAGTGGAAAGGGGCTTTATTAAAAACCCCTTAGAAACTTAATTATTCAGCAGTGAGCGTTTTAGCCGCCGCGTAGGTTGCCCCTGCGGTATTGGTAGCAGTTACCGCAACCGTTGCATTCTTGTAGCCGGGTGCCGCTATGAGTATCGTCGCCGCCGTTCCTCTATCCATAATGAACGAGTAAACGCCTTCGCCCTTATTCTCGACTACTGCATATCCGCCGTCTTCTTTACGAACTGCGACGTCAGCGTTTGTAATCTTTGCAGAAGCAGTTCCGGTAAGAGTAAGATTTACGGTGGTTATCGTGTTAGGAGCCGCCGCGCCGATTCTCTGTATCGCTCTTTCGGATATTTCACCGTTCTGGTACGCCGCAACCATTTCTTCCACGTTCGCGGGAGAAGTAATATCGGTAAAGAACGGAACAGGGTTATCGAAGTCGGAAAGGTCGCCCGCCTCGCTCTCGACGATAAACGCGATAGACGAATTACGAACGTTCTTAACACCCCAACCCCAGTCGTTACGGATAATAAACCCGATAGAGGTCGTCGGGGCTTTGTCTATATCGGTTACGTTTGCGCTCATACCGAAATAAGTGCCCTCGGCGTTCGCGATATACGCTTTAACCTTGTTAAACTGCGTATACTGCGCTTCGGTAAGGTTGAGTTCTGCCGCCGCAGTGTCCCAATACTCGTCGGGGATTACTTTGATATAAATACCGCCGTAAACACCCTCGATATAGTTACCGAGAAGTTTCGTGCCGCTTTCGTCAAGATAACCGTTAAGGATTATCTTCTGACCGATGTCGGAGTTGATAATCGCGCCGTTGTCGATAGTCATAAGATTATCGAAGAACTCCTGACGCATTACAAACACGCTCTTTTCTCTCGGATAAGAAATAACGCCCTGTTTGTATTCACCGCGTACGTTAGAGAGTTTAGACTTCAACTGATTCATCAGTTTCTGCATATACCCTCTGTCGGTAGTGCTGGGTTTGTACGCGATAATGTTCGATTTGTTACGCGCGTTCGCAAACGCAAGACCTGCGCCGACGTGCGTCGCCATAATGTCCGCGTCCATAAGCAAACCGATTGCCATAGGTATATACTGCGTATACTGACCGAGCAAGTCGAGGGACGAGCCGATAAGACGCATATTTACCTTGGAAATCTGTGCCGCCTCGTCGTATTCCTGTATGAATTTAAGGTCAAACCCGTCAGTCTGTACGCCGTGGGGAAGATTGTTGTTAAACGGTAAGTTGTTTCCGGGCGTGCCGCCGGGCGTACCGTCGGGGCACAAGGTCATTCCCAACGTTCTCTTAATTCTCGGGGGCATAAAGAGTAACGGGAAACGGATTGCTCCTACGTTTTCGCTTTCCGCGCCTACCGAGGTTACACCCATACCGTCTACAAATGCACGGCTCGAAAGGTTGACCATAAGCCACTGATTTGCGAGTCTGCGCTGTGCTAAAACGTTACCTACCAACGGGTAATTTCCGCTCGACGGGGTAACGTCATACGGAGCGGCTACGTTAGCCGCCGCCTGTAAGAAAAGTTGACTGTCAGGTATACCCGACGTAATTAACATTTCTGCCATTGTTTTTTTATTCTCCTTTTATCTTTTTATCTTTGATAAGATATTCCTTATTTCAGCGGGCGAGGTCTTTTTTGTTTCTTTTGCCTTTTCGTCGCCCTGGAAAACACCGTTTCCTAACCCATAGGTTTCTTTTGCCTTATCCTCGACAGCCGTTTCCGATTCCGCAAAATGTGCTTCAATCTTGTCGAGTCTGTCGAATATGCCTTTTGCCCATTCGGGGACGGGTTCAGCGGTATCTTCTTGCGGCTCTTCGTCAGCTTCCGAGTTTTCCTCGTCAGGTTCGTCCGTATCCTCTTCCTCGTCGGTTTCTTCGGTCGGTTCGGATTCTTCCTCTTCGTCCTCTTCTGCCTCGTCCTCGGTTTCGTCTACGTCTTTGCCGATTTCTTCGCTTTCTTCCTCTACCTCTTCCTTTTTCTCGGATTTGGTTTCGGGGTTCTCCGCTTTGTCCTCTTCGATTTTGTCAACCTCTCTTTCGTCCTCGGCTTTGTAAAGGTCGTCCATTTTGTCCTTTATCTTAGCCTTATCTTCGTCAGAAAGGTTAGCAATATCTTTTAAGATTTCATCAAGCGTTCTCTTTTTTCCAAACATTGCTGTATCTCCTTTTTTATTTACTTACCGCTTAGCGGTTATAGTATCTTAGTTCTTGACGGGTAATATGCCCGCCCGTTGTCGTGTGAATATTTGATATAAACACTGTTCCAAAACTGCGCTTTTTGTTTAGCCTTTTTATACTCGTCTTTATCAACGCTTTCAATCGCCTTGGTACGCCAAGTCAGCACGTTTCGTTCTAACTGTCGTTGCCGTAACGTGATAGCATATTCTTTTCGTTCCTCTGCCGCATTAGGTTTTGGAAACGAAAAACCGCTTTTATACGGTATCAGATAGTGCCGGCAATTAAAGCCTAAGAGACCGTTAGGCACTCCGCGTTTGGTAAAATTACGTTGTGTTGCTACCTCTAACGGCACATACTTTCTGCCGTCGTCTGTCGTTCCCGTTGTCCCGTCCAAGCTGTAAACTCTGCCTTGCCACGGAGCACAACGCTCCGAGCAGTCCGCGTGTGTGCTTGCGATTACTAACTTCGTCCCCGATTCTTTCAAATCGTTGATTTCATCGACGTGTGATTGATAACGTACTTCTAACTCTGCCCGCGCTCGTAACGATATTTTTCTATCAGTCCTATCAGTATCTAACGGCTGAATTTCGGCAAGGCGTTTCATAACAGGCGCAACCTTTTCTTTCATATACTTTCCAGTATATTCGTGTAACGGTACGCCGTATATCTTCGCTTTGCTTTCATAGTCCGGCAAAAAGCCACGGGCTTGTAGTTTCTTCAACGCTCGGTCTTTCTCGCGCTGTGGACGCGTTTTGTCGGTCAACGCTATCAATAATAGCAATGAATCGGCGTTACCGAGCATTTGGATATTATGCCATTGCGCATTATAAAACGCAATGAGGCTTTTTATCCCCGCCTCTCTTAGTGCGGGGATTTTGATTTGCTTTGCCGCGTCGGATATTATCTTTTTTATTTTCCTATCGACAATAAACTTCGGAGTTTTGGAAAAATATTCGTTTTTAACCGTTAAACGGATTTGCGCTTCCGCCTCTTCCAGCGTTATTGCCTGCCTGTTCAGCGGTCTGTTCGCTATTATCATCGTTCACCGCCTCGGGATAAAATTCACCGAAATTGACTTGCTGTGCTTGCTGTTCTTCTTTGATTTTATCCATATACTCTTCGGTTTCTGCTTTGGATATGCCGTTCACCTGTTGCACCGCAACGTCCTGCGGGATTAGTCCCGCTTGATAATTGTCACGGATATTTTCGTCGCGTAATAATTTGTTGCCTACATAATCCGACAGTTTTATTTTGATATTGCCTTTGTATTCTTTTCCCGCGTCCTTATATAATTGATACAACACCTCGTTGAGCATTCTATCTATTACAGGTGACAGCGTTTGATGAATACTTTGCACGGTTGCTCTCGTCAAATTCTCTTCTGCCGTTACTTCCCTCGCCGTTTTGTTTGAACCGTCCTGTAAAAACGGAAAAACAGAGGTCGGAGCAAATCCGCAATGCGAAACAATCTGACGTAAATATAACTCGAACATTCCGCGGTATTCTTCGCTACGGATATTAAACTGCACTGATTGCGGCGGAAAGTCTTTATCCCGCTCCGTTGCTACATACACAAAACTATCGTCATCATCGTTTTGCATATCCGACCGTAACATTATCCTGTCACTTAGATTTTCCGTTGCCGTCTTTATGCCCGCCGAGGCGAAGTCCCGTCGTATGTTTTCTAAAAACCGTTTCGGCACGAGGATTTTGCCCTTGCCTAAAATAACGTCGGTAAGTGAGCCGCTGAAAACCATATCGACCGACCATAACAAATCTAACGCGCCGTATAGTAATGGATCACCCATTGCCAACCCCGGCACGCAAGAGTTCTTCGCCGTTAACGTAGCATTCCAAACTCCCAAACCGTCTCTAAACGGTAGTTTAATATCTTTGTTTACCTTGATATTCTTAGCACGTAAAACATTGATTACTTCTTCGGGCAAATCCTGCTCGGGTATTCCGTCGCACCACATAGCGGGCAATAATTCCTGCCCCGCGATTCCGCTCTTTACGTGCACTTTATACTTGACGTATGGCGCACCGCGTTTGAAGAACCGTTCCTCAACGAGCCAAAACGAATTATGCACGGCATTCCCGAAATTCGTTTGAAATAATAACGAATTGAATATCGTTACGCGAATCACGTTCCCGCAATCGTCAGTAGTAGCATAATATCTGTCTACACGTTCCGATACAGGCACGCAACGCCCGTACGCGTCTTTGTTCAGTTTTATGATTGTCGTACCGTTTAATAAATCGTCGATACAGCCCTCATAAAACCTGTCAAAGCCAACGGACGGTGCCCAATAGTCCGAAAGCATTTTACTGTCCTCGTCAATGCCCTCAAACATTATCTTATCGCCCTTTATCAACCGTACTGCGGTTTTTCGGATAGTATACCCGACGTTCATTTTTAGCCCGCTGTTTACTACGCCGTCAGCCGCGCCCGACATATACGCCATACACGGTCTGACAACCGTTGTCATATAATTCATAAAAAACGGGTCAAGTCCCGTGTAGTATGTAGACGCGTTGACAAAATTCGACGGGGGTTTTCGCCACGTTAAATTCAAATAATTCTCAATCGCTTTCGGAGTTTGAAAAGAACTCATATTTTCACCTTACAAGAAATTATAATAATATTCATAGGTCGCGTATTTATCCGCGTCTATCGTATGGTCGCTTTGTCCCTCGGGAATTTCGTTTTCTTCGTCCCTTGCGAATGTTTCCATTTCGTTTACGCTGATAGCGTTCGCGGGCGTGTCTAATATCCGCAACATATTACTGCGATAACTATTTACTAACCTCGCAATATCACGCTCAATGTCTTTGTCGGTAACGGGTTTACACAGCCACCTTGTAGCCTTTTCAAACTCTAACATTAAATCCTGCGTGATTGCGGCACCGTCAAAACACCAACGCTCGTTATAGTGGTCGGGGATTCCTATGCCTAACGCACTCATTTCTTTGACAAAATCGTTATACCATTCTATCATCAGCATAACCTGGTCGGTGTGCGATATTCCTTTCTCGCCCGTCTTGCGCCTGAAATCCTTTATGTCTAAATAAAACGTCGATAGTTTGATTAACAAACCGTCGGGGTAAAGCCCCCACGCACTGATTGCCGTTGCGTCGTTTTTTAACCCGCTGTCTACTCCGTAAAACATAAATGACGGCTGATAGCCTATATTCCGTGCTATCCTGCCCTGTAATTCGTTTACGCTGATTAAATGTTTATGCCGGTCAAACGACCAAATTACAAGACCCTCTAACGAAACAACTTCGCCACCGTACCAATAGGCATAGTGGACAGGGTCTGTCTGTTTCATTTGTAATATTTCCGCTATTACAACGGGGTCTAATAAATCCGCTATATCTTCCCAGGTCGAATGAATTAGTATTGCGCCTTTTGTCACTCGCCCTGGATAATATTGATTTGCCCATGCTGTATATGACGGCGGGGGGTTATATCTGCAAATAAATTTGCTGTTCTCGTCCATAAAACGCAAGGCTGTTGACCTTAACGCTTCGACGTATTCTTTACCGTCAGGCTCATTCGCCTCTTCTAACATAACCCTTTTCAGTTTACCCGACGGAGGGAATTGTCCTTTTGTCCTGTTTATGTCTTTGTTTATTGCAAAAAACTGAATAACGTTTCCCGTCCGATTATTCTTTATCTCAAACGGGCTTGTCGTTACCTTAAAATCTGTATCTGTTCTATTAGATAATGTCAGACCGAACTCGTGCAACGTCGCCTGCATTGACTGAAAAATACTGCGTCGAATAGTGTTATCTTCCGAACGACAATACCAAATATCGCCTTTTACAGGACTAACTATTTCAGGTACTGTTGCCTCTTCGTCAGACCTCGTTTTTCCGCTTAATCTTCCGCCTTTTAATATAAACTCTTTTACACCTAAATCGCTCGGGTTTACTTCTTCGCCTCTGTATAGTCTTTTTCTTAACTCATCCTTATAAAACGGAGTAAACCTCTTCGCCTCTTCGGGTGTCCAATTCGGCAAAAACAAAGGCGCAAACTTCTGTGGTTCACGCCTGTTTATCATTATCATCGTCCTTATGAATCGAGGTGTTATCGAATACGAACTTAATTACGGGAATATCCTCGGGATTATTCGTTTTATCCTCTACTTTTTGCTCTCGTTCTATATATAACCCTGCAAGTTCTTTAATCCCTGCAACACAATCCTTGAATTTGGCTTTGTCCATTTTCTCTTCAAGCCTTGCAAATAAAGCGTCGATGATTTCTTGCGTTTGTTCTCTTTTGCTTTGCATAAACGCAAGCATTGTCATCTCTTGTTCAATTTTTGAACTTTTTAAACGTTCTTGAACTTTGTCTTTTTTCACTTGCTTCGCAAGTGCCTGGTATGTTACGTTATACTCTTTGGCTAAATTGCTTATACTTTCTCCCGCTAAATAACGGGCGATTATTGCTGATTTTTGTCTACCCGTTAACTTTGCCATTATTTGCTCCTTATTCTGCTATATGCTCTAATTCGTATATTGTTAAATGCACATCATCAGGCAATACGCTTGCCCCGAAATGCTCTCATTTGTTTTATATGCACTTTCAAACACTTTTCTCTTGTCGAAATCTTCAATCGCTTCTTGGAGTTCTTTTTCCCACTTCTTGCAAAAATCAGAATAGTCGTCTTTGCATTTTTTTATTACGGCTTCTCTGTATTCTTCAAATGTCATTTTCATTTCTTAATCTCCCTGTCCCTTATAGCCTTTGCCGCGTCGTAATCTTCGGCTGGCTTTACCCTTTTAATAAATTCGTCCAGTCTTTCTTGCGTTATTTTTCCCGTATACTTGAAAAATATTACAGGTTCGGGCGTATCTCGTGTTTTATCCCAACCGTCGGGCGCATACTTTTCATCGAACTCAACCCAACTCACAGGCTCAAAACCTTGTTTTGTGTAGAACCCATATAAACCTGAAAACGCGTCCAGTCTGTCGCCGCCATTTAAAACCGCAAAACTTATCAGGTCTTTGCCCCTGATACTACTATCTTCGGCACGCTTACACACCGAAACGATATTGCCATTAGGCTCTATCGCGACACACGAGCCGCCCGTAGACATATACATTCTGTCCTTGTCGTACTCGCCGGCACTATGCACGTCTACACGCCACCGCTCTGACGGTGCTATGCTATCCTTTGCTCTAACCATAGCGTCACGAAACTTTGTCGGCTTGTGTGTTTCCGTTATTCCGTTCGGCTCGGGCAACGGTGCGCGCCCCTCGACTTTTCTTGCTAAATTTTTAAATTTACGCTCTTTGTCTGTGCTTGTCTTTTTGCTCGCTCCGCTACCGTTCCCGTATTGCCCTGTATTTTTATCATATTCTTGCGGTTTTCCGCCTGCGCCTGTCTTCGTCGCCCCTCCGCGTTTCTTATTTACTCTGCCCGCTAATGTGCCAACATTATTGCGGCTATCGTATGCCATATCTAAGTCTCCTTTATTCTAATACACTCAACTGGGCCTGTAAACATTCTATCAGCGAACCATATACATTAAACTGCTCCATTCTCAAACGACGAACGGCAAACGGTTCGTTTCTTCCCGCTTTTGACAAAATATACTTCTGCAGTTCCGTTCCTTTTTTCGTAAGCGCCTCAATTTCAGCCTTTATATCATCTTTCGTCAACGCTTTGATTTCCTCTTTCGGCTGTTCTTCTTTTACAATTTTTAAATCTTCTTTCTTCATAATTACTCCTTTAAAAAATAATCGCCCCGTGTTTTCGGAACGATTTATAATATTTCACAATATTATATTATCACATATTCCGAACATTGTCAATCAAATTTTGAAAATTTTTAGTTTTAGGGCGGTAAAACTTTTTTGCAACCGAAAAGGATAATGTTTTATTTTATATTTACAAACGCGCCGCCCCGCGATTGTATCATTGCTCTACTTCTTCAACAAACATATACGACTGCGGCGGGAGGGCGAATTGATATTAAAATCGATTTCATTTTACCACCTCCAAAAGTTCGGCGTCATCGTGGATATCGCCGACAACCTCGACATTGATATACTCATCGAACTCGTAATCAGTCCCACAACTGTGTAACACGAATTTCCCTTTAACTTCTGAATAATAAACTTCTTTATTTACATACCCATATTCTAATGAAAGACATTTTACAATGTCGCCTCCAAATATTTTGTTGTTAGACTTATCATACCTACCCGTAAACTGTCCGACGGTTTCGGGGATAACTTTCCAATCGCTCCCATTATAATCTTTAATATTTGGAATTACAGTTTTATCATTACATACAAGTGGTGCATACCAACCATACACCCATTTGCCGTTGTCTTTTCGCTTGCCTCTAAAAATTATTTGTCGCATTTCTCATACTCCTTTAATTTTTCGTTTACTATATCGCAAAAAACGTCATACGCTTTTTGATTGCAAAACGGAATGTCGGTTATATGGTCTTTTATCCATTCCGCAAACTCTTTGACGGCTTGCTTCCTTTGCTCGTCAATGTTGCACATAGCGTTCATTTCTTTGACCGTATCTATGCTTAATAAAACTTGCTTTAACCTTTCGGTCAACCGCTCGTTTTCGGCTTCCAAACGGTCAAACGCTATTTCGAGGTTCTTATTTTGAATTTTAAGTATTTCAATCTCGGATTTTGTTTCTTCAATGCCTTTTTCGTAGCCCTCTTTATATGCCTTTTGCGTGTCGCTTGCAAAGTCGCTTGTAAAGGTCTTGCGATAGCCCGCATTGTAAAGGGCTTCGGCGTGTCTATACGAATTACACTGCCCGTTCTTAAAGTCGCATTTTGCACATTCTTCTGCAGTATAGGCTTGTGGGTTTCTCACACATCCAATGACTGCCATTTCTCCAATCTGTTGTTCTTTATCCATTTAACCACCAATCAAAAAGAGTTGGATAAGATTTTCCATTTCTTTCTTTCCTAAACCCGTTTAGACCAATTTTTTCTATTTCATCGGCAAGTTTTTTGTAAAGTGCTTTATATTTTGGATAAGCATTAAACCCTTCTTGCCTATGCTTACCCGCCATAGGACAGCCGATACAACCTACACGTGTAAATCCTTTATCGTATAACGGGTTATACTCTATTTTCCGTTCGTGAATATAATCCCAAACTTCGTCCTCCGTCCAATATGCAATAGGGTTTACTATGAAATATTTGTTCGTGTAGCACGCGGTTGTCTGTTTTACCTCTTCGGCATTATCAAAATGAAAACGTTGGTCTGATTTTGTTCCGTAGCTTTCGGTGTTCCGTGTTTCTATACTGTCTCTATGACTTGCTCTTTTTACACTTTCGGTTTTGCGAACTCCGAAACTATGCGTGGCAAATTTTAATTCGGGAATGTCATCCCTTTCTTTCAGTTCCGCGCAACAAAATCTCATCGTTCGTGTCGGCAACATTTTCTTTTCTTTGCATATTTCCCAAAACGTCTTTTTGGGATAGTAAATTCGGCAATCAATTCCCTGCTCTCTCCATTTTTTAAATTTTTTTCTGATAAAATAAACCGTTTCAGGCGCGTCAAGCCCTGTGTGATTATGTATAACGATGAACTTTACTCCGCTTCTGATAAAAAGGTCTACAAGAACTTCGCTGTCTTTTCCCCCGCTATATCCCACCACATAACCTAACGGATTTCGTGCGATACTCGCTTCTTCAAACTCTTGTATCAACTTTATCGCTTGATTTACTTTATCGTACTTTGTCCCGTCAAACATATTCAACTGTTTATCCATAATCACTCCTTAAAATCCGTAAATATTCCGATTATTATTAGTATTAGCATTGCTAATAGCAGTATTGCCGCAGGTATCCATACGGGACATATAACCCATATCCAACCCCAACTTATCAGATTTAACAGCCGTAATAACACAAAAATGAATGTCAGAACGACTATTAAACACATAAACAACGATATAATGATTTTACCTCTCATAATCGACCTGCTTTCTGTCTTTGTTCTTTTTCAGTTTTTCCAACCTCTGAATTTCCCTGTTTATGTACCACGCCGCCTTTTCTAAGTCCTCGATTTCCTTTTCCTTGTTTTTCTTTCCCGCCCGCGCTATATATTTTATAGCGTTCCCACGGTGGAAATTTAGTTGTTTGTCCTCGATAAAATCTATGACTTCGATTTTCCCGTCCGTATAATGCGACGGGTGATTTATTATGTCATTCATTACACGTTATCTCCCTTTGTGTCATCGTCGTTTCTGTCGGGCGTATGTCTGCTATCTCATCGTGTATTTTTTCTACTAACGCATACGCTTCCGTCGCTGTAAATCTCATTTTGCCCTGATTGCTTAAAATTATCTTTACCGATAATTCCTGCAACAACTCATTCGCTTTGCTCATCATATCAGCCCGAACTCCTTTGCCCATTCCTCGGCGGTTCCTAAAACGTCTTTGATTTTCCTATACACCGTCGGCAACGGTATCCCCGTTATTTTAGATACCTCGGAATTAGGTTTACAGTTGAAATAATGTAGTCTGATTATTTGCTCTTCGGGTTTTTTATGGTAGGTTATCAATGTGTTTTTAACTACATTACACCATTCAGACGGATTGTTTTTGTCTATTATGCCGCATAATCTCGTTTCCCTGGCGTTCGTTGCCAATGACGCTACCCGTTCCCGTGAATAGTCAACCGCTAAACCGCTCTCCGCAAAATCGACCGTGGATTGATAATACTTTTTTATTTCCGTTTCATAAAAATAAAACGCGTGTTCTATTTGCTTTTTCTCTTGATAATTCATATCTTCACCTGTCCTTTTCCTATTACCCATTTAGTTTCAGGCTTCAAATACCTCTTTATTCGGCATTCTTCGCCGTATCTGTTAGTTATCTTTATCCATTCGTCTTTAATATCATATCCGTACTTATGCTTTAATTCGCTTATCCTCGACGCTAATCTGAATATCCCTAATTCCTTTAACGCCTCTAACGACGTTATGCTGTCGTTCTGTTCTAAATACGACAAAATACGATTGCATTGTTTTTGATTGCTGTTCATAGTTTTTCCTTTCCGTCGGATATGCCGCCGACGGTCGGCTGTTCTTTCTATTCTGATTATAGGGCATAATCCGCCATTATTTCCAAAAAAACGCAGTACCCGCCGCCGTTCTGTCTATAAAATGCCGTGTCATATATCCCTGCGCCGTTCCACGCTTCCGAATTATACGCGCCTTCGTCAATTCTTTTTTTTGCCGTCCGTCTGTCATTTATATAGGTTTGTAACGTTTCCCGCGTAAAATACCGTGCTGCTGTCGGTCCTTGCTTTTTCAATTCCGTTTTTATATCCTGAAAGTTAATCATTTTAATCTCCTTTGCGGGGTTTTGCCGCCCCGCTCGGCTTATTGTTTGATTAAGCGACGTAATCGTGATTTACCAATGTTTCAACGCTTCCGTCGGCGTATGTTATTTCGCATTTGTTAAAATCTTTTTCGCACGCCGCGAAATAATCTATCAAGTCGGCAAGGACTTCTTTATTATCCGTTTCGTCTTCCATTATGTCGTTTCTAAAATACGCTTTAATCTTAATCATGTTTAACTCCCTCGGGCTGTTGCCCTTTCTCAATTTCTGCCTATATTATACACCATTAAGATATATTTGTCAACTGTTTTTTATAGATTTTTCAAAATTTGATAAAATTATTTTACAATATCGCTCCGTCCCGTTTTTGGCATTTACAAATCCGTGCTACTTCTTCTCCGTTCTCGTCACGGTCTAAAATAACTCCTGTACCGTGACAATATGGACAATCATTGTGGTAATGTTCTATAACTTCCGTCGTTTTCTCCGTTGATACCTCGTTGACATACTTTTCAAACTTAACGCCGAATAATGTATCGGGGGTTAAATATTGCGACATTTTTATATCGTTTCCCCATTTCAGAATTTTGCTATCAATAACGCGTTTGAAATCGTCAACGGAGTAGCCCTCTTCTAATCTTGCGTTTATATGGGAACTTGTCAGTTTGCTATTAACGCGATACTTCGTCCCTAATTTAGAATTTAGGTAATCAATTATTTCGGCTTTTTCTTTTATATATTTTTCTTTTTTATTATCTATATTATTATCTATATTATTATGTCGCAAATTTTGCAATTCTGCCTCGCAAATTTTGCTACTCTGCCTCGCAAATCTTGCAAGCCTGCTTTGTAGAACTCTCTTTCTTCCGTCAAACGATTTTACGGAAACATACCCCAATTTCATCAGGGTCGATATTGAATCTGATATTTTCCTTTCACTGCATTGGCAGAACTCTGATAAGTATTGATTGCTTGCGAAACAACCCTCACCCTCTACGTCAAGGCTGTCTATCTCGGCTAAAATGATTTTATCCAAGGCATTAAGCCTTTCATCAAGCCATACTTCTTTTGATATCCATATCCCCTTAAAATCTCTTTTTATTTCTTCCATTTTTTATTCTCCATATATAATACGTGTATCATTACTCAATAAAATGTTTGCAATATCGCACACTAATTGTATCGGTAATTTAAACCATTCTCCGCCTATTTTATACTCTTTAAGATAAGAATGTAGTTCTTTCTCTATGCTAAAAGCGGTAGAATCATTAAAAGGCTTGGTCTTAACAATTAAAATCGTCTTATATGGGCGATTGTTTAAATCTTTCTCTCTCCGTTCAGGATTTTGGGAAACCCCGATTTTGTAATATTTATCACTTTTCATTAGATATACGCATTTACTCATTGAAACCCCTTTTTTATGAGAAAAACCCTGCGAATAACGTTGCGTACCATTACTCGCGGGGTTCTTGTCCGTTGATTATTCAGTTTCGCTTGATTATTCGTTACGCACCAAATAATCAACGTTCGTTGGTGTACAGAAAGTGCCCTCTCTGTTTACATTAGATATTATATCACTTCGGCTTGCTTTTGTCAACTAAATTTTATTATTTTTAGGCTGTGTAATAATATTTATAGACGGAAATTATACAATCGGTACAAATTTCGTTTGTTTTAGCGTGATTGCAATCGGATTTATATTCTATACGCAAATAATAATATCCTCGTCCCGTTGTTGTCCCGCCGATTAACAGTAACGAAATCAGCCTGTATTTGTGTCCGTCGGTGTTCATACTCTCGCGCGTTACATAGTCGTTTTCTATCCGATAAAAATCATAGGTTCTGGATATCGGGGTATCTAATAGTTCAACCTGCTCGAATACAAATTCATCAACTGTCTTAACGCCTTTTTTCTTGCACGCCGTCAGCGGCATAGCCGCCAACAGCACGCACAAAATACAAATTATCTTTTTCATCAGAAATCTTCCCTTGTTACCTCTTTTATTATGTAGCCGTATCGTTCGGCTAAAAGCCGTTTTTTAAGCCTGTACAGCGGCGTTTTTGTAGCCTCGGACTTGCAATCTTCGACTACAAACTCATCGCGTTCAAAATAGGTAAAATCTGCCTCATAGTATATTTCGCGCCCGTATTTTGATTTACTTACTATAACAAATTTATCGTGGTGTTTTAGGTTTTTTATATATCCCGCACGCTGTAATAATTTCAGCATTTCGTATCGTCTGCCCTCTAAAACACTGTCGAAAACTTCGCCGTCTATAACGACTTTTTTATTACCGTATTTCATATCAGAACGGAAGTTGATTATTTTCTATTTCGGATAGCCTATCCATTCCCATTTGTTGCGGTGCTCTTTCTCTCGTCGCTCTCGTTACTTCGGGCTGTGCTTCCGTTTTTGCGCTGAAAAATTCTACGGTTTCGACTTCGACCTCAAACGCTTTTACTTTCGAACCGTTCCTGTCCTCGTACGACCTCGTTGTTAGTTTACCCTGTACAGATACTTTTGCGCCTTTTACCAGGTATTTGTTGCATATTTCTGCCGTACCTCTCCACGCGTTACAGTCGAAAAAGTCCGTAATGGGATTGTCGGGGGAACAGTTCGGACGGCGTACCGCTATCGTGAAATGACAAACCGATACTCCCGATTGCGTTTGTCTTAATTCGGGGTCGCGCGTCAAGTTACCGCTTAGAAAAATTGTGTTCATAGTTATCTCCTTAAATTATAAATTTTCAAAATTGTTTTGTCTATTTTTACGCCCTTATCGAAATGATATTTGGCGAAAAAATCCTGCTTTCCTATTGTGTGAATTTCAGTGTGGTGCGCCCGGCAAAGGCTTATCGCCTCTCTGCCCTCGTGCGTTATCTCCGCCCTGTCGTTTCCCATTCCCACCGTGTCTATGTGGTGTAAATCGGCAGGTCTGCCGCATACGGCGCATTTTTTGTGAATCAAACACATATACACATATTCGTTTATGTCGTCTACATATTCGATTAACGGTCGTTTAACGGGCACGTCGTTAGATAAAATAAAATTTATCAGGAACCGCTGAAATTCGGCAACAAGACTCATCGGCGCGTCGCTAAGACTAAATATTTTATCGGCGAGCGTGTCAACGTGATTTGCCCAAAATTCCAACTTAAACGCCTGTTTGATGTCCTCGGTTGTGTTCCCGCTCCACTCGGCGATTGCGTTTATTAGCGCATAACACATTCGCCGTTGTTGGTCTGATAGTTTTCGTCCGTCTATCGCCTCGACGTAACATTCCGTAACCTGCCTGTGGATATATGCGGAAAGATTTATCGGTGCTATTATAACCGCCGTTCCGTCTTCCCGCACTTCCACTATTTTACCCTTAACCATTTACTTCGGGAAACGGTGCGCTTGCCGCTTTGAATTTCGCTTGTTCTTCCGCTACCTTGAAATCTAAAATCAACTGCGCGGCTTCTTGCCAGTCTTTCCGTTTATCCTGTGCCGCGAGTTTTTGCAACTCGTCAATCGACAGCGTATCGAAACGGACTTCTTTATCGCCTTTTAGAGCCGTCATAGCCTTAGCCTTGAGCAAAGTCATAGGCGCGGGCTTTTCGTCGGTCTTAGGGCGGTTTTTGTCGCTCTGTGTGGCTTTTGCGTTATCTTTTATGTTCCCCGTGTTCAAATAGTCGCTGTCTTTGGTGTCGTCTATATCGAATAAACCGTTTAGAGCATACTTGCGGGCATAAGAAGAAGTGGAGCCTGTTATTTGTGCGCTTGACATCCCTTTTAACGTTTCGTCCTCTCGTGCATATGACACATTCATAATATCGTCACACTCGCTCCCGTCTTCGGTATCTGATAAAACAGCATAGGCTTTTACATAATATCTATCTCCGATGAGCACAATCTCATCATATAGTCTTAACACTGTTTGATATTTTTTGCATAACGGCTTCACCGCTTCAAGGATATCTTCACAATTCCTATAATAATATTTCCCGTACTCATTAAATTGAGTTTTTGCACATTTTAGTTCGTTTTGAATGTTCAACAATTTCTGCACTAATTTCATTTTTTTTACCTCGCTCTCTTTTCAGCCCGCTGTATAGTGTTCCGTGAAACACCTTCTCTTTTCGCCATTTCTCGTTGAGTTATACCGAGCTGTCGCCTTTTTTCTAAAAGCCCTTTGCATTGGGAATCTGTAAATATAAATTTATCTTTCCCCGCATTTTCTTTTAATGTTATCCATTGACAATTCTCCGGGTTATAATCCCCTCGGTTGTTTATTCTGTCTATTGTTAGGTTTTCTGCATACCCGTTTGCCAAAGCCCAATCTTTAAAGTTTTTATAAGTTTTCCACTCTTCACAAATGGTGGGATTATAGCATTTATACCGTCTATGAGAAAGTCCTATCCAAATCTTATACAATCTCGAACGATAATCTCCGTGCTTAAAAGCATATTTGTTCCCCTTTGACAAACAAGTTGCGCAAAGCCCTTTATGTTTTTTAAAATAATCGGCTCGAATTTTCATTTCTGCCCCACAGCCTTTACATTTACATAAGAAATATGTTCTCCCGTTTGGAGCTTGTATTTCCGATAACTTTTCATAAATATTCATAATATTCTCCTTATCTTCCGCAACAACGGAGTTCTGAATTGTAATATCTGCAAGTGGGGCATTCATCCTTTCTTA
>ULTO01033740.1_pt1 | contig 23771 bp, 23 predicted proteins | sample 1957601 | NCBI WGS metagenome assembly ULTO01 (sample SAMEA4835734, study PRJEB28245) | human gut metagenome | biome: gut microbiome; material: fecal sample | place: Denmark | collected 2008 | reverse complement strand
TCCAAGATGGAGATACTTACACCAGACGAATTGGTGGAAAGAATCAACAAAGGGTAATACTGTTACCAACTGGATACCTTCCTCAAAAAGTGAATCGAAGAGTTTTTACGAGATATAGCCTTTATCTGCAAACAGCTTACCATACAGACGTTTAGCCAACACATCGAATACCGCTGGATCTTTGTCGCTAACGTTTGCACCAGTGAGAACAAAAGCAATTATCTCACCTCTATCATTACAAGCCAGATGTAGCTTGAACCCATGACACCATCCCATTGTTCCCTTTCCGTCTGTGGCAATGCCTTTGAACACTTTGTTGGCATAACGCCTGAGATTGTGGCATATTGGTATCATGGTTGAATCAACAAAGGTTATACCTGTACATCTGCCAAAAGCACGGAGATTCAGGAAGAACATGAGAGGGAAGAATACGCGACTTTCAAGTTCTACAAAACGGTTATAAGACACCGCATTTGGAAAATATGACTTCAATGTTCCTCTAATAAAGAATAGGTAATAACTTCATTACATTTTATTTTTTAGTTGTTTTCAGGGGGACAAAGATAGTGAATTTATCCGAAACAGCATAGAAAGTTGGGGGATAAATGTATGAAATGGGGAGCTGGAAGTACCAAATGACAAAACGGCAACCTGACATTACTCATCAAGCATCCGTTTTAAAGATTCTATCATTTCCAGATATGTACTCTATTAAGTATATCCAATGCTACATATTTATCGAATTGCATAGATTCCATCCCGTTCAATTCTTGATTTAAAGAAAGGATTCATGTTTTTGTGAATACGCACTACATCAACTGAGCACTTAAACAAGTCCTCTAAGAATTCTTTCAAGTCGGCCAATAAAAATGGATTAGGAGTTTCTGTTTCTACACAAATATCCAAATCGCTTTGCTCTGTTTGCTCATTTCGTGATACGGAACCAAAAATGCGCAAGGTTTTGATTCCAAAATCTTTAGTAATCTTGGAACTATTTTGCCTAATTATTGCTATATAATCTTGAACTGTTCTCATAACACCTATCTTTAAACAGTGCAAATATAAGAAATTATCTGGTATCTTCCAAACTTTTTGCCATGTTTTTGCAAATCTCCCCACAAAATATCATTTTAAAACTTTGGTACTTTCAAATATTAATCGTAATTTTGCAACATATTAGAGTAACCAAAAATAAGGAGGATTATAATATGACTAAAATAATGTCAAACCCAAAAGAGCCAACAGTTGCCTATCGTCACGATTATGCAACAGAGGCTCATAACGAATCCGAAGAATATCCTTTTATGACATCATGCAATAATGACGAGTTGGTGAATCATGTCTTAGCTCATGAAGAAGAATATGCAAGAACAGGCTACGCCGTTGACTTTCTTGAAATGATGGCTGATTTCAAAAACGAATTCGAATGGTAAACATACGAGTATTTAATCTCTCACCATTTCATCACCACCATATTCCCATCAAACTTACCCCACATTACGGGATGTTGACGATTCCCTGATGCTTCTACTACTCCTTGATGCACGAAGTTATAGATTTCCTTAGCCGTGATAACTCAGATTCTAAATTTTTTATAATCTGCAGGAATTTCTAATGCCAGGCAGAAAAAGACAGATGATACCTTGCATTATCTTAAGAAATATCAGAAAAGAGGGTGCGTCATAAGTTTATGACACACCCTCTTTGTCTTTTGATGAAACATAATCATCTTTAAAGAATTCTTGACTACTTACAAGTTTTCATTATCTGTTCTGCAATCGTTCTAAATGTTTGTCCTGCCATACCTCCTCCGGAAACCGGAATCTCCGGTCTTTTATAGCTGACGAATACCGTATATTTCGGCTTCTCTACGGGGAAGTAACCACAGAAGTCAGCATAGATGCCATCATCCGTATGGATAATTCCAGAGGTATTTCCTTTATTTGTTACAACTTCAGATGTCCTGGTCATATTATTAAAGGAAACCTATGTTCTCTTATTAAGACTATTCTGAATGGTTTAAAAAGAATGCATCCAATACTTCCTCAAACACATCATTAGGACTCACTTTATTGAAGAGACGCATAGAAGTTTTGAGTTTCAGCACGTCAATTCCGCTTCCCATGATATATTTGATATCCTTATCCTTGTGGAGCAAGAGCGCCTTGCAGCATTCACGGAGTCTATCACCCAGAATTTCATGTTCAACATAGGCTCTGGCTTCACCCTCGCCATCCAAGCCATAGTATTTTGAATTGTAACTATGTCCGAGTCCCTTCTGTTGCGGGAAGATATACCATATCCAATGGCTTTGTTTTCTACCTTCTTTAAGTTCTTTCAAAGCCTGGGTATAGTCAAACTCCTGTGCATCCAGGAAACGCGAGAGATCATAGCGTGGCTGCTGAGCCTTTGGATATCCGATAATGTCCGCAGGTGTAGAATCGGACGCCAAGCTTTCACCAGCGACAATTTTCTCATTATCAATTCGTTTGGGGCATTTACCGGGAATGAATAAAGCACTCAAAGACTTCACAAAAGTGACACTTAATTTCAAAAAATTCATCCTTGTTTTAACGTTTTATTAAATTATATGAAACGGCACATACTATATTGCTTACTTCTTAAATACTATCCAATTCGTTTGATATTTAGACCATGGCTTTATTGGATGTATTTCATGGACAGTTCCTACAGAATCACGATACCACGAATAATTCCATCCTGATCCCATATCCAAGTACAGAGCATATTTGACCTTCAAGTTTGCCAACTTTTCCACAAATTCGCTATAAGCCAACGCTTGCTTAGCCTCAACAATGCACAGCTTGCCATCTAGCTCGCATAATGCCCGATAAATATTCAATGGCTTATCCTTTCTAAATCTAGGCATAACTCGCCCATTATAAATAATCATATTCTGTCCAAAGCCCATACCTCTATGCTTTTCCGCTTTCCTAAGTTCACTAGCGTAACTATCATACAGGAACTTCCATTTGCCTTGATACCAAACAAAAGCCCCCGTATTCGTTTTAGCCACGTAGCCTCTATAAAAAATACCACCAGACACATGATTTCCTGCTACATTGCGATGCGCAAAAGAATCCAAGCATCCCCCTGTAAATGCAGCCTCAGCACAATAGCTCACAGACATATCCGTGTCTTTGCTTGGTCGCTTACCGCAAACCAAATCTACAGTGTTATAAATCGGTGTAAAGACTATCAAATCCCCAGTGTCTTTCCGATTGACAAAAGTTCTAGTATTGGAACTTGGCGCTGCAATCTTTATTGTTTCAGATAGGCTGTCAGCATTTACCTCTGTCACAGAAGCCTTAGGCGTATGGTTACAAGATAGCATAACCATAAGCACAAAACACATTGATAGAAGATTTAACTTTCTCATATCAAATCATTTTCTTTTTCCGAAGATGGCGTTCAATCTAAATTGCAACCCATTGGCTACAAAAACATTAAAACATCCTTTTCCCATAAAATATTATCTATCTCAAATCCGCAAGCTAATAGATTTGAGGCACATATTAATTTTCTTCCTTCTTTAATCTATCAATCTCTGCAAGCAACCATCTATGCGCATCGAAAAAACAAGAAAACAAAGCTCTAAAATAGTTTTGTTTATCAGAAATTTCCGTATCAAACAGAGCTGTCAATTTGGTATGCACCCACATTTTATTAGTTTCTTCAACAAATGAATATACCAAAGTTGGAGCTATACTGATGTTTACGGAATTAATAGCTTTTCTAACCCGAGAAACATCTTCAAGATTATCCAAATTCACATCATACCAAAACTGATCCCATATCGTTATCATACGGCATTCATTGCTGGCATTTATCATAAAATTCTCACCTTGATAATTAAATAACATACTATCAGGGTCTTCTTCATCAAAAGAAACTTGACAATTCAAGTTCTTCAATACTTCCAAGCATAACTCCTTGGTCTTTATAATACTTACTTCACTCATATTTAAATTGTTTTTAAAAAGTTCATTTTCACAACTATCACTTGGGACATCGATAGCCTCCTTTGTTTTTTGCTCCTTCTTCTCATACATATGACAAAAGAAATAGAACAAAAAACAGTTATTAATATTGAGATAAATGGTATCATATCATTCATTTTTTAATTTTACTTTTCCGAAAATAGCATTCAGAAGCATCTTGCTACTTACCTTTCTAATCCTATCTTAGAGGTTGTTTTTTTCGTTATCTGCAATTTACATATCAATATGGCGATGTCATCACCATACCTTTTTTAACCTTTGCTTTAAAATCAACATAAACAGATCCCGGTACATAACTCTTTGTTTTTGGACAATAAAGACGAAAATAACAACGCAATTCTTTTTTCTTTTTACGTAATTGCATGGCATTATTTGGCAAAAGCATTGATACTGTAAAAGTTTGACTACTATTTGTTGTGGGCTTTATAGCATTACCGGCAACATACACATCACCAGACCCTTTCATTGCATATGAAGTCCAAGAATTTGATGCTTTAACAGGCGATCCTATGCCGTCATAAATAAATGCGACTGGTATCAACTCTATACCCATAGCATTTTGAACATTTATCGCAGCACTAACCAACAAACAATACGAAGAGTTATGAGTCAAACATATTGTACTAGTAGCCTTTATGTTATTCACATTAAAAGGAGCTGCACTTTGCGTTATGTTTACACGTACGTATTTATTATCTGCCTCAACATAAAAATGACAACTTCGGTCTTCATATGCAGAATTTTCTGGGAAATAAACCATAAAGCTATTAGATGATGTTTTTACATAAGAACACCACAAAGGCAAATATGTAACCTTCCAATCTTTGCCATCAGTAGTCACATAAAACCTTACTTTTGAGCTTAAATGCCCTAATGTCGTTTCTCCATCAACATAAAGATAAGTAGCTAAACGTTGTCTTCTCCTTATTGTTTTTGGAGAACGTTTTTTATGTCTAGAAGATGACTTTCTAATGTTTTTACGTGGGCTATTCACCGCTACTTTTTTTTCGACAAACCTAGGTATACTACTCTTTTGCACTTTAGGTACAAAGGTCACAGGCTTCCTATCTTTTGTAACATCTCTTTTAGGCTTAGACTGTGCACCGACCGAAAGAAATACAAAAGACAAGAATAAAATAAATAGTAATCTCTTGACTATCTTTTCCATACTATTCTCCATCAATTATTTTTTGAACAGGAACATGCTTATACCAAGTACCATTCCATGGTTCTCCATTATTAAATTCACCAATAAAATGCTCTTTTTCCACGTCGAAGAAGATGCCCTTAAACCATTTGTCATTTTTCAAGGATCCTCTAAAATAAGATCCATCTTTATAAAACATTATCGCCGCAGAATCGACACGTTGTCCATCTGAAAAATTACCATAATAATACAAACGTTTCATCTTGTCATTCTTTGGATATATGGCAATGCCTATTCCATTAGGCTTTCCATTTTCCATTGGGCCATAATACATATACTCACCAGCATCATAATTGGTAACAACATCAGGAAACAGCACCTTATTCCACACTACCACACCTAGAATCAAAGCTGCTATAGCAAAAACACTAACCCAGGTAGTATTTCGCTGTTTATTCTTTAATCGCCCTATTTCCTGCTTTAGTTTATGTTGCTCTTCTCTAAGTTCTATGCTCTCCTTTTCTTTTTTAGCAATAACTCCTTGATAACTATTAATCTGTATTGTATTATACCCTTTAGATTTATAAATCAACGTATAGCCATTAATTCGACTTGATTTAACTATATCTGAAGAGCTATCTTGAATAGAAAAGCTAGCCACAGAATCTTTCGAAATCGAATAGTTTACAGACGGCAAAACTACTGCTGTTTTATCCAACTGTTCAAAAGAATAACGAAGACCTGCTGATATAAAATCTATTTCCTCTCTATTTTCATAAAGTTTACTTGCATTTGAAACAATCTCTCCTTTCTCGTTAAAACGAATAAGATATCCATGTTTCACCATGCTTTCAATAATAATCTCAAATCTAGAAAACAAGCCATCTATATTGGTTATCATTTTACCATTAACAACACTACATAATCCGATATAGTTACCATCATCAAGATTACGAATATAGGCATAATACATCAAATCACCATCCCGATGAATGGCAATTTGACTAACCGCTTTGCTGTTTTGATGACAAACAGCAAAAATTTTTCTTGAATAATCATCAGGGTATTGAGTATACCCTTTATCAAATTTCCCAAATAAATATACAGATATATTCATTATTGCAATCTAAATTTAATAACCATTTTTTCATTATCTACAGAATAGGACGGAACCCGATTAAGAACCTCATTACCTAATAATAATGGAGCCTGGGTGTTTTCTGAAACTGTCGCAACGACATTTGTACAAGCAATCTGCCCTCCAATAACAAGTTCCTTCAAATTTATAACCATATTCTCAACAATACTACCATCAGCTATTTGAGATTGAGTAACACCGATAATGTCATCTTTAGTAAAACATCCCTTTTCGTAAAGATACTTAGCTTCAGCTATTGAAATCAAGGTACCAGAGCATCCACTATCCAATATCATCTTCACAGTAAACTGACCATTCACCGTAACATCAATAAGCTTAACACCATTTCGTTCTTCAAAAGGAACTTCTACATCTTCCAAAGGTTCATATGATACTTCCGTATCAGAACTCAAGCCAGCATTATCAAAAGTAACACTATCCACAGACTCCTCTTCCGTATCATAAAATGCCAACTGCTTTTTCTTCTCTCCTCCACAGGATGAAAATATAAAGCAAACCAAGAATATTACAAAAATTAGAATATATTTCATCATTTATCTCTAGCTTCGATAATTCTATCAACAATAATAGTACCATCAACAACATAAGTTATTTTATGTTCTCCTGGCGCCGAAACTGACACTTTATTTTTCTTGATTTTTTTCCATCAAATTGAATTTCGCCACCAGGGATTTCTCGAGGCTTTATCGTAATAGTCAATGGTTTCCCTATAAAGACATACGGCTTTTTCTTTGTAATTTCCTTTACGTCTATTGTATATTCATTATTTTCCTCTTTGTTACAGAAGTTGTCGTTTAACTTCTCTTTAAAGCTCTCATTTTCAACTAAGACTCGTGATTTTTCAGCTTGCAATTTAGAATATTCAATTTTCAAGCTTTCAATATCATTTTTCTGTTGCTTATTTTTTGATAACAGAGCATATACCACGATAACGCTAAACAACAGCAAAAAAATGCATCCAACCACTACGAAGATATTACTGTTAGACAAACTAAAGAGTTTTTTATCGAAAAAAGACTTTTTCTCCTCATTAGATATAGAACCTATGGAAGGAACATTCTGCAGGTTTAGCATTGCCGGCATTCTCTGGCTCTGCTCAACAAGTTCATCCGTCATCAGTTCGTCTTTTGTCTGCAAATTCTTCAAACTTTCAATCTCTACTTGCTTCTCTTTCAGTTCAGATTTATATGCGTCAATCTTTTTGAGCAACCTTTTTTTTTCTGTTTCATAGTTAGAATAGGACTCTCGCAAATCTTGCATTTCCTTACTATGTTCAGCCAACAGAAGAGTTTTTTCCTTTTCCGTCTGTCTCTGACATTCCTCTATCTTTCTTTGAGTTTCATTTTGGATAGACGCAATTTTTTCTAGTGCTTGCCGAATCTTATATTTACAATCAGATTGGATTCTTTGTTTTTCGGCATGCATCACTTTTTGTTGTTGAACAATTTTTGCAGAAGCAGAAGCAGAAAGGAAATATGGAGAAACAAAAAAACAGCTAGTTTTTTGAATTGCACCCAATGCTTTCTGATTGGTACACTCTGCTAAGTTGATATTAGAGACTGTTCCGTCATGCCCCCACTTTAAGTGAGAAAAACTAATAATATCAGAATTAACAGAAAAAGTACCAATATAATCAACAAGACTTTGCTCTATCTTATCCAGCTGACTAGATATATTTTGAAAATCAGGCACTAAGTACTTTACCAATGTACCATCATCACTAACACATAGCCCGACACACATTTTCTCGTATGCAGCCTTCAATATATTATATATATTAAGGATATCTGCATAATAAGCGTTCACCTTAAATGTCAATGCGACATAAGAACCTGAACGCCCATTAAAATCACAAACATTTATACCTTTTAAAAAGGTATAATAACAACACACTTCTTTTCCAGAAGCCATGATTTCGACCTTCATAACTTCTGGAATTTCCGGTTTAGGTCCATAAAAAGAAGATAAATATCTACTATCTTCCTCGTCAGCTCCCCATTTTTTCTGTCCATAAGGAACACCATGAACCAACAGCTTTATATTTAATCCCATTCTCCTACCCTTTTAACAACTTCAACATTGCATTCCAAAGTTTTTGGGCATATACAGAAGATCCCTCTGTATATGTCAATCCTCCACTCATTTTTTTAACATATGTTCCTGTCATAAATGGAACAAATTCACAGTTATATTTTGTTATCAATTTTGTCAAGGGATTTTGATTTTGGAATGGAACAAAAATATTTGGATACAAATTCTCTACATTACGAATTGCCTCTTTTATATTTACATGTCCCACCTTAAGAACATAATCTGTTAAATCTATCTTATTGTAGACAAACAATACCTTGTCTGTATCTAACATTTTCGATTTTAATTTTTTTATTCGAGTTACATAATGTGCACGAGGATCAGGATCAGCCCAATCTGGCTCCAGCATAATAGCCCATAACTTACGATTTTGTCCTGCTAATATTGCATCAACGTAAGGAGGATAAGGAGCATTAGGCGCTTCTGGTGTAAAATACAACTCACCAGGAGCTTCCAACAACTGACAAATAGGCTTTCCATTTTTTAGTACCTTTACCAACATAAAGCCAATATGACTCGTACTTTGAGCAGCATTATCTGAATTTATCATTTCATCAAAATGCTCACACATCTCTTTATAGTTAGTGTCATACGATGGACGAAAATTCTTATCTGGTACTACAGAATAACCTTTAGAATTCAAATAACGAGTTAATCGAACCAACGTCATTGTCTTGCCACATGACGGGGGACCATACAAAATCACTATAGGTGTTTTTGGGTCTGCAATTGTAACTTTTATACTATTAGGATCATTTATCTCGGAGGCAGATAATCCTGGGACAGATGATACTTTAGCTTTATTTGTTCCAGAAACATTTAAATCAATATCCTTCTTATGATCACCAAGAGCCGAAGCTGACTTTTGCTTAGAAACAGGTGCATTTGCAGAAGTTTCTGTCTGAATATTATTTATATCTATAGCCATATTCTATTATTTTTTAATCTTGTTTTTTGAAAGCAATAATAAAGAAAACAAATGCAGCAACATCTACTAATATGGAAACAAGAATCCAAAAAGCAAATGCTAATCCACCTTCTTTCCCAGAAACGAAATCTACCCAAACATCATATACACTCAATAACCTAGAAACTTTGGTCTTCGGGTTTACTGCCGTATATAATTCCTTGTCTTGGGCATTTTTAAAATCAACAAATTGGTTGTACATTTTGATAGTTGAATAACCTTCATTCAATTTATCACAAACCATCTTAATATCTTCGGCATCATTCAGATTAATACCATCATTTATATTCTTTTTAATCAACTCCAGATTCTTCCAATCTCTTTCGGCGACCTTCTTGTAATTTGAATTACTTGGTGTCATCTCATTTATAATATTACGGATTTTTACATCCCTTAAAGCAAAAATCTTTGCACGATAAGCATTACATAGTCTTTCTCTATCTTGCTGAGATTTACCTGAAAAAGCTAAAGGCTCAATTTTTGCAACATCAAGCATTGTTGCAAATTCACTTAAAATCTGTTTAGACTTTGATCCAAAACCAGGAACAGCATCATTTTTGATTTCAGCTTCCAACTCACCCATTTTAATCTCTACCTTATTCTTGAAATCTGTAACACGAGCATTTATTTTACTTTCTGTCACAATTCCATCTTTTATCTGTGCCAAATACCCCTGTGTTTCAGATATATCATTAGTTACTCTTTCTTGAACCAAATTACGATAAAAAAAAGTATGTGTATTAGTTGGCATACTACAAAAAAGCCAAAAGGCTATCACGATGATAACGCCTCCAAGCAATGTCCAACCACGTTTTTCCATATAGATATTTTGGTTCAGACTATCCACAATCATCTTAGTTCCCCATGACGCTATAAAGAAAAAGCCAACCGTAATTGCCCAACATAACAAACTCGGATATGTTGGCAACAACAAATGAAGAGACTCAGAAGTAGCCCAGCAACTAACAGCCGCTAATACTAAAAAGCCTAACACAGAGATGATTTTTAAAAACTTATTATCATTCATGTTAATACTTGGGCGGCTTATAGTCCCAGATTCAGCCTCTTAAATTATGATTTACTAGGTTAAATGAATTGGCGTGGGACTATTGTCTTTTCGCCAGAATAGAGGTTGTGGAAGGACCTATCTGCTAGCATAGGACAATAGCCCACGCCAAAAGGGTATATCATTCCTTTTCCATTTTGAAAAGGATACAATAATCCTAAAGGCGTGAGAATACTGTTCACTATCCAAGCAGATTTCGAAACTTCCACATTTCTATTCTAGGATAACGTTCAATACGCTCATTCATTTGAGTCTTCATCGCAGACGTTCTTTTCCGCCAGCTCCAACTCTGACCGCAAAAGTAAGCAATATTCTTGATACTGCCAAACTTTTAGCCACTTTTTTATCGGAAGAACTCGATTTTTCTGAAAAGGATAAGAAAAAGGCATCGGATTGCACCACTACCGAAAAGATAGCACTTCCACCTTCCGATTCCATGACAGCTTCGATGCCTATATACCTCAAACTTTTCTATCCTCCAAATATTAAAACCTACCTTGTATGAAATGCCATTCTGAATGTACCAAATGACAAAGAGGGGGCGCCATAAGTCTAAATTATAGTTGGCGCATAACAGTTGAACACCGTATGCACATCACCTGTTGTGCAAGCGCATATCAGCTGATATGCAAGCGCACAACAGCTGTTGTGCGACCGGAGATACTAACTAACTCTAAAACATATACTATCTTTTCCAACAACTTATACTATGTTTTCCAACAACCTATCAATAACATTACAACAAAAAAGGGTGAATCATTAACTTATGACACACCCTCTTTGCTAAATCAGACACACAACTGATCTTATCTTATAATATTATACTCAAACTCATAATCCCCATTCTTCAGCCATTCGGGAACATCTTCCCCATTTTCCATAAGGCTTTATTCCTCCTTTTTTAGTTCAAATTACAATTGTAAAAATACCTCCCGTCAAATTTTATAACCAAAATTCATATACCTACAAGTTTTGAATCTAGCGATAAAAATAAGGGGGATTTAGAGGTCGGAAATCCCCGTTTTCTGCTCTATATTAAGAAAAAGACCTATAGTTGTACGACTATAAAGTTACAGTTGTACGACTATACATGCTATGGTTGTACAACTGTAGAGTTATGGTTGTACAACTATAGGGGTTATAGTCGTACAACTATAGATTTTCCTCAACGGTATCATCTTGTCAAGAAATCACAAACCCCTGATTATCAACAAGTTCTTATTCCTCTTCATATTTACAATATTCTCAAAGAAACAATAAGCGTCTGAAAATACGAGAATCTCAGGCAAGCTAATGTAAAGAAAACTTATTCTTTATAACGCCTCAGCTCATTCTTTCCCAATCTACACCTCTTCTATTCTATGCAACTTCCAACCATCAAACTGCATAATGATTCTATGCAACTGGGTTTCCTGTCGCAAAGCCTCAACTCTCGGAGCTTCAGCATATTTCTTGATCTGAAGTTCTGCTTCCTGCCATTGCTTGGCTATTAACTCCTCATGCACCTTTCCTGACATTCCCTTTTCTTTCTTTGGAATTAATTTCAATTCCAATATGTAGCTATGCTTCGTTGGATAATGCGTCAAATCAGGCAAGAGGAAGAAATCACAATAACCATGATTCAATTCCAACTCGGGAGCCGTATAATAATAGCTGTTAAGGCTCAGATACGCCATGAAGAAGCCCTGCAGATTACGCTCGCCCTCTATGGAATCCCGAACGGATGAAACGGCTGCGTATGCCGAAGCCATATATTCCAAAGTATCCTTCCACTTTCCTTCGAAAGCCATCAACGTAAACTTATATTCCAAGTCAGACAGATTAACATACCTATCATCCTGATACTCTTCCAGCAAATAGCCATAATATTGCTTGCGAACATTATTATTAGGAATTCCCAAAATCAGCTGGCTGCCAAAGGTTCCATTGATGGTAAGCATGCCATAATAGAATAGCAAACTCGGGAATATCTGAGGATTGGTTATCATTCTGGCAGGAAATGTCTCTTCCAATCGAGTGATAATCTGTCCTGTCTCTGCTATCTTCCGAATAATACCCTTGCGGTCACCATCCAGTCTGTCAAGCTGAATCAACTTGCGCATCTTGTTGTAATCCGTCTTTGTATTCGGATCTATCATTTCCTTGGGTCCTTGCCCTCGATTTATAAAATTGCGAAGGTAATAGAGCACCATATCGCAATTGAACATCCTACTCTGAGTTTCCAAAGCACCCATGGAAAAACAATAGTTATCATACCAAGGCTTCATTTCTTCAATGATTTCCTCTACGTTGCTATCAGGACGAATCATCCCTTTTTCCTTATAATAGGTGAACATCTCTCGCACATCCTCCGTAGAGAAGCCCAACATCTGATTGAATTCCTCATTGGTAGAAATATGCCAGCCGATATTGAAGCCACTAGTTACATCATCCAATGTAACAGGACTGACACCAGTGATGAATATACGATCAAAAGAACCTTTAAACTTCTTAAAGATGTCACGATAGAATCCTGCAGCATGCGTGATAGCCCTATATACATCCTCTCCATGCTCGTTAAGCACGGTATTCGTAAAGTTATCATACTCATCTATAATAAGATAGAGAGGGTATGACTTTGACTTAGCTTCATTGATGATAATGGAAAACTTTCCTGCAGCATCTTCTGTTTCCCGAACCTTCCTGATGGTTTCCTCCTGATAGTATTCATGATAATCACGCACAAACCCATCCATTTCTACTCCCAGATAGAAATTGAATCGCTCTTCCAGTTTTTCAATGTTTCCTCCTACCTGTGAGAAATCAAGATACATCACCTGAAACTTTCCCTGTAAGAAAGTAGGATGCTGACTTATCCATAAACCACCAAACTTTTCCTGAAATTCATCCTTGTGTCTCACATCATAGTAAGCACGAAGCATACTGATGAACAAGCTCTTGCCAAAACGGCGAGGGCGAATGAAAAAGAGGTTGCGAGCCTGACTTTCCAATTTTGGCAAATACATGGTCTTATCGACATAGTATAGATTGTCTCTTCTTACTACATCGAAATCCGATACGCCATATGGTACTTCTTTTAACTGATTCTGCTCCATGACACTATTGTTTAAAAACACCTTTTTTGAGGGCAAAGATACAAAAAATAATGATACGAGCAAAGGAATATCCCGAAAAAATAACGAGATGCAAATTCCGACATATTTTTATGAGGGAACTATTTTTTGAAAGGCAAAACGTTTTTTACCCTTCACTAAAACGCCGTATACTTCTGAATAATAACCATTTACACGGGTTAATGGTACGTTCCACCCTTCACCCCTCGAAACCCTAGTGTTTATCGGCATACCACATCAGACGGACAAGACTGACATATTTGGCATGACAAGCCAAATCCCCTTGACGTACATCAAGGCATCAGACCATGCTGCTTGATATGCGTCAAAAAATGCCCTTCTTTCATCATTTTGTCACGACTTTGTGGCAGGAATTCAAAAAAAAGGCACTACCTTTGCACCAGCAAAAGAGAGATTGTAATAAGGATAATGTAAAAAAGGAGACCCGGAAACGAGGCTCCATTAAAGAACGAAAGGAAACAAATTATGATGACAACAGTAATGATTCTCGCAGTAGTAGCAATCATGATTGCTCAGGCTGTACATGTTAACAACAAGATTGAGAAGGGTCTTAGATAAGACCACTTCAGGTAAAAAGAAAGATTGGCAGCAATGCCACAGTATTAATAAAAAAAAGAAAGGATAACGATTATGAAAACAATGTTTAAGAACATCAAGAAGGCCTTGAAGGCTATTCTTGCAGAATACATGACCGCTATGGAAATGTATGGCGAGGCTTTGAACAGAAGCCGTGGTTGTGCTTGCGCATAAGGGATTCTATCCCGAATGCAATAGCATTCTTAAGAGAAAGCAAACGAAGTAATTACGTTTATAATAATAATAATAAAAAAAAGCGTGTGAGTAGCAATACTTACACGCTTTTTCTTTTATTATATGGTATCAATCTGATAATCGTCTGATTCTTTCCTGGATGTTTACCATTCCATAGAGAAGGTGATGCCTCTTCGCATCATATCCTTTGCCGTAGGCTTCAATCGGGTGAGGAATCCTTCCCAGGAACGATTCTTCTGAAGACTCCATCCGGCTTCTGCCAAAGCCAATGCACGTGGATAAGCCTGATAATAGATGCGCTCAGGAGAATTGATACACTCACTCCACAAGGTTCCGGCTACACCAAAGAGGTTGTTCTTTTCAAACTCCTCTCCCATTCCCCATGCAGGATCAAGATCGTAGGCTGCCTTCAAGGAAGTAACCGGCATTCCCCAGTTTACCTCAGGCATGTCGCCCTTGGCCATCGGATAGTCGAAATAGCAATGTTCACCTGGGCAAAGCAAGATGCGGGCATTGTTCTTCACCGCTGCCACCAATGCTTCCTTGGTTAGACCTGCACGCCAGGCAAAGGTAACACACCCTGGCTGAATCTTCTTGAAATCGGTCTCATACCAGAACATCGGAGTCTTATGATATTGGGTACGAAGAAGATCTATCACACGGTCGAAGAGATAGCCCTGCAGCTTCCAGTTCTCTGAACGGTCGGTAGAAGTAATACCGAGTTTCTTCTTCAATGCCTGACACTTAGGACAGTTGGTCCAGCAATCGAGGGCAGGATTACCAGCCTCGTCACCTCCCAGATGAATGTATTCTGATGGGAAGACATCGGCAAGCTCCTTGAATACATTTCCAAGAAACTCGTAAGTGAATTCATTACCGGCACAGAGCAATTCGTCTGATACACCACAAGTAGTACGGATAGGCTTTCTCACTCCCTGGCAGGTCAATTCCGGATAAACACTGATGGCAGCCACCTCATGACCAGGCATCTCAATCTCCGGTACCACCTGGATATGATACTTGGCACAATATGCCACAAAATCACGCATCTGCTCCTGTGTATAATATCCCTTGATAGGCATCAGCATATCGTCCATGCCCCATCGGCTGCTAGCCTCAGCGGTAAGACGAGGATATTTCTTGATTTCGATAGTCCAAGCCTGATCATCCACCAAGTGAAGATGAAGCATATTGAGCTTATAGCGAGCCATCTCAGGAACGAAAGCCTTCAACTCTTCGTATGGGATAAAGATACGGCAAGGATCCACCATCAACTCTCTTACATGAGTGCGGGGCTGGTCTTTCAAAGCCAGCTGTGGGATGGCATCGCAACCCACCTTAGATGCATTGCCACGAAGCAACTGGTCGAAAGTCATCAATCCGTAGAAGACACCAGCTGCAGTCTTTCCCTTAATGACCACGCCCTTCTGCTGTACTTCCAGAGTATAAGCCTCAGCATCGGTAAGAGTAGGATCAATGGCAAGGGTCATCGTCAGCTGTGCTCCCTTTTGCTGAGCATTTCTCTCCTTGAGGATTCTGCCAGCATGTTCACGCTCATTAGCCAGACCTTCATCAGCCACAATCTTCCAGTTTCCTGCCACCTGCAACGGTGCAGCCTTTGCCTTCACCTTCAGATCCATCGGTACAGGAATCAGGCAAGCTTTAGGATTGCATACTTCCCTAGCCTGTTTCACTTCTCCGAAGAAAGCCTTCCAGCCTTGCGCCTTGCGGTAAGCCTTCTCGCTGCCTCTTGGCATGACCAGTTTCACACCACGCATGTTCACGCCCGAAAAAGCCGTTGCAGCAGCCTTTGGAGGAATATTGGAATTTACCCTGATGACCTGTACCCCCTCAAGATTGGCAAAAGCAAACTCTCCTATCTCAGGTGTGCCTTCGATTGTGATGTTTTTCAGAGACTTGCAACCAGAGAAGGCTGCTGCGCCCACCTTCGTTACAGACTTGGGTATCACCACTTCCTGCAGGTTATCGCAGGCAAAGAAAGCCTGAGTACCTATCTCCTGCAACAGATTTGGCAAGATGATATGCTGCAGATGATGACGGGAATGGAATGCATTCTTAGGAAGAACAGGACAGGTTGCCTCGCTCAGGTCCAGATTTCTCAACTGCCAGCAGAGATCACGAAGCTGGCGGAAATCTGAATTTTTCGTAGTTGTCAAGGTTCCTGTCAACTTTAGATTAATAGCAGCAGATTTCTTCTCGGCATTCAGGTCTTTCATGTTGGCAATGGTTTGTGCCGACATGGAAGAAGCCAAGAGAGCAATAACTGCCAATGAAATAATTTTTCTCATACTCTAATGGTTTTAAAGGTTTATAATAATTTGAATATTTTTCTAGATGAAAGCTATTTTCTTGCCATTCTCCACAAAGTCCAGATTAACGACATCGATATTCTTCCACAATACCCAGTCGTTTTCCAGCTCAGCCAGTCCGGCAATCTCTTCGCCATAGTTGAAGAGTCGCTCAATCATTGTTCCGTATGTTAGATGATCTATCTTCTCTATCGGATGCAGGATGACCGATTCTTCGAAACAGCCTTTCTTCTCACTCCGAATCTCTACCAGCAACTTCGCCTGCAAGAGCTCTCTTACAGCCTGATTGACTATCTGCTGCGGAATCTCCGTCAAGTCATGAATCTCCTTAGGCGTATAAGCCTGTTCACCCTCATTGAAGCGCTTGCATACCAAATGCATCACCATGCCACAAACCCGGATGCGCTGCGCCAGCTTCAGATGGTCATAACTGAGATCGCCATCGTAATAATGGATGTTCTGATTGGTATGACAGAGCAAAGCGCCAAAGACCACGATAGCCCAGGATATCTGAAGCCACAACAGAAAAAGCGGAATGGCTGCCAGCGAACCGTAGATGACATTATAGCTGGACAGAAATACCTGCAGATAGATATATCCATACTGCAAGGCTGTCATGCAGATACCCGCCAGGAATGAAGGCACCAGAGTACTGCGGACCCGGATATAAGTATTCGGAATGACATAATAACAGAACACAAAGAACAGGAACATCGGAACGAATGCCGCCAGATGGAGAATAAACGAAGGTATCGTATCCCCGATATCGGCTATCTTGTCGACATTATCCACCATATTCACTATCCATACATTGATGCTCGAAGCAAAGAGAATCATCAGTCCCAGACCGAAAAGGATGGTAGGATATTCGGTAACTATCTGCTTCCACGAACGCTCGCCCGTATGCCAGATATCATCAAAGGTAAGCTCTATCTTCTGCATCAGGGAAACGATGGTATAGAGAAACATCACGATACCCGTACCGATGATATAGTTGCTCTGCGTGTTCTCAATATAATTATGTACGAAGTCAACGATAGTCTTGGCAACAACCGGTTGTGCCTCGAAGGTGGTAGACAGCCATGACTCCAGCAATGACGCATAGCCGAAGCCTCGGGCAATAACAAACATCATCGCCATAAAAGGTATCAAAGCCATGAAGGAGGCGAAAGTCAATGCAGCTACATCCCTTGCCCACATATCCTTTACATAGAAGATGCGACCGGCAAGCATACCCATCTTGATCCAAGACTTCATTCTGCCCCGGAAATCCTTGATATTAGAAGAATTAAACTCTCTAATATCTTCGTAGAATCCTAGTATTCTGTCTATTACCCCCATATTCTGAAGTTTTACTCCGTTATCAAGCAACAAATCCCTCCACAACATCATCTCATGATGCCGTGAAGGGATTTGTCTTAGTATAATTGCTTAAGCTCTATGATTAATAGAACTTGAAGTAGTTGCGAGCGTTGTTGTAAGAGATGTCCTCTACCATGCGAGAGAGGCTCTCCATGTCGTTAGGAAGCAAGCCCTTCTCTACATCATTGCCGAGGAGGTTGCAGAGCAAACGACGGAAGTACTCGTGACGTGGGTAGCTGAGGAATGAACGTGAGTCGGTCAACATACCTACGAAACGGCTCAAGAGACCCAATACTGAGAGAGCGTTCATCTGACGGGTCATACCATCGAGCTGATCGTTGAACCACCAGCCTGAACCGAACTGAATCTTGCCTGGGCAAGAACCATCCTGGAAGTTACCGAGCATAGTAGCGATAACCTCGTTGGCGCATGGGTTCAAAGTATAGAGGATAGTACGTGTCAACTTGCCTTCCATGTTCAATTCATTGAGGAAGCTGCTCATAGCCTTAGCTGTAGTGAACTCACCGATAGAGTCGAAACCTGTATCAGCACCGAGCTTATTGTACATCAATGTATTGTTGTCGCGGATAGCACCATAGTGGTACTGCTGTGTCCAGTCGGCAGCGTGATCCATCTCAGCGCAAACCTTGAGGAATGCATGCTTGTACTGACGGATTTCGAGTGCTGAAAGCTGCTGGCCACGCATAGCCTTAGCAAAGATAGTCTCAATCTGAGAATCTGTGTATGGCTCATTGTAGAACTCCTCAATACCGTGGTCGCTCAACTTACAGCCGTTCTCTGTGAAGAAGTCGTGACGCTTCTGCAAAGCATCAATCATATCCTGGAATGTAACGAGGTTAACACCTGCTACCTCACCGAGTTTGTTCATATAGTCAGCGAAATCTGGCTTTTCGATGTTCATAGCCTTGTCAGGACGCCAAGCAGGAATCATCTTGATTTCGAAACCGCTCTCACGTGTCTGCTTGTGGTAACGGAGATCATCGATTGGGTCGTCTGTAGTACAAACGCACTCTACGTTATAGTGACGCATCAGGCCGCGAGCGCTGAACTCAGGCTGCTGCAACTTCTCGTTACACTCGTCATAAATTTCACGGGCAGTCTTAGGACTCAACTGCTTGTCGATACCGAAAGCTGTCTTCAGCTCCAAGTGGGTCCAGTGATACAGAGGGTTACGGAATGTATATGGTACAGTCTCAGCCCATTTCTCGAACTTCTCCCAGTCGCTGGTATCAGTACCTGTGCAGAAACGCTCGTCTACACCATTGGTACGCATAGCACGCCACTTATAGTGGTCACCACCGAGCCAAAGCTCTGTAATGCTCTTGAACTTGTGATCATTAGCAACCATCTCAGGGATGAGGTGGCAGTGATAATCGATGATTGGCATCTTAGCCGCATGATTGTGGAAAAGGTCCTGCGCAGTCTTTGTGTCGAGCAGGAAATTTTCATCCATAAATTGCTTCATAACTGTATAGTAGTTTTTAAATGTTTATTTAATACTATTAATTGTGACGCAAAGATACAATAAATATTGGAAAAAAGAATCGTTTAAGCGAAATATTTTTGATTATTTCACTTAAACGATTACGTTATCTTATGAATTTGAGGCTTTGAATATTGAAAAATGTAAATTCAATGTTCAATGTTATACGATGATTCTCGTCTTATGATAGTTCTCACGGAACTCACTTGGCGAGCATCCCTTCTTTTTCTTGAATATCCGGTTGAAATTGCTGAGGTTATTAAACCCGCAGTCAAATCCGATTTCACTGATGCTTTTGGCAGTATCCACCAGCATGCGTGCCGCATAGCCGAGACGAAGGTCGATGATATACTCAGAAATGTTCCTGCCCGTATGAAGTTTGAAGAAACGGCTGAATGCACTCGAACTCATGCCCGCCAAAGAAGCAAGCTGAGGCAGGCGGAGATCATCCATATAATTCTTCGAGATATAATTCTTCACCTTTAATATACGGCGACTGTCGTCCTCAACGGCTACCTTAGCATAACTGGAAGAAGCCAAGGTACGGGCATTCTCGCACTTAGACAATTCATAGAGGATGGTCAGGAATTGCTGAACGGCATAAAAGCCATCCTTGATGCTACTCAATGTATCTAACAGACCATACACTTTCATGATTGCCTTTATCGGAAAACAAAGGCCTTTCTTAGCCTCCTGCATCATACGGGTAATGCTGGCATAAGGATTTCTTCCGAAAAGGGTTTCATCTGCCATACTGAAGTCAAACTGAATGGTAATCTCACGAATGTCCTCACTTCGGCATTCGTTCTGCTCCCATACATGCTCCAGGTCAGGAGAGGTGATAAGACAGAGATCATAATCGCCTATAACCTCCTGTGAATCGCCCACAATACGTTTCACACCGGCCGCATTCTCTACAAAATTAAGTTCGAATACCGAATGGTTGTGTATCGGATAGGTAAACTCTTTCTTGTGACGGTCAGCAATATATAGTACGTCCTTACCCATCAAAGGGGTAATTTCATGTATGATTCTTCTGTCTTCTGCCATAATGTTATAGTGATTAATGAGTAGTGAGTAGTGATTAGTGATTAATGAGTAGTGAATAATGAGTAGTGATCATCATGCGCATACAATAATCACTAATCAATAATAACTAATCAATAATCACTAATCAATATATTAAATATTCAATGTTCTAAGGATTTCGCTCATCTTCTGCTTGGTTGCGATACGTGTAGGTACCAGAGGCAGACGGAGTTCGTTCTCAATGAAGCCCATATCATTCAGCAGAGCCTTGACACCTGCAGGGTTACCATCCACAAAGAGCAGACTGTACAACTCTGTGAAAGAGTGATGAATCTTGCGTGCAGGCTCGTATTCACCGCGGAATTCCAGACGAATCATACGGCTGAATGCCTTTGGCAGTGCATTACCGATTACAGAGATAACACCAGCAGCACCACTTGCTATCATAGAGAAGGTAAGCGCATCATCACCACTGATAACTTCAAAGTTATCCGGCTTGTTCTTGATAATCTCATCTACCTGCTCCAGGCTGCCACTAGCTTCCTTCACTGCTACTACATTAGGGAAATCGCGCGCAATGCGACAAGTGGTCTCAGGCTTCATGTTAATACCTGTACGACCAGGAACATTATAGAGTACGATAGGCAGTGGACTAACCTGAGCAATTGCCTTGAAATGCTGATACAAGCCTTCCTGAGATGGCTTGTTGTAATAAGGACAAATACTGAGGATGCCGTCAATGCCACTCCAGTCTGTGTTCTTGATTTCATCCACGACAGCAGCAGTATTGTTGCCGCCACAATATTTCAAAATCTTGACGCGCCCCTTGTTCACGTCTTTCACCAATTCAGTAATCTTGTCTTTCTCTTCCTGGGTCAGGCATGGAGCCTCACCAGTAGTGGCAAGGATGCAAAGAAAGTCTGCACCATTGTCAATTTGGAACTCTACCAATCTCTTGAGAGACTGATAATCAACCGATCCGTCGGCCTTAAATGGAGTAATGAGGGCAATACCTAAGCCCTTAAAAATATTCTGTGCCATAATCTATTAAACAAAATCGTTGGCAAAAGTACACAATTATTGTCAAAATGCAAAATAAAATCGGGATTTTCTTTCAAGATTGTATCATTTTTGAAAATATTCTGTATTATTATACCATATTTCACGTTTTTTTAGTAACTTTGCACCCGAATTAAGCGAAAAACGAAGGGCAAACCAAGCTCTATGTTCGAAGCTCAAAGTAAAACAGTTCAAAGTTAATAATGAGATATTTTATATTCTTTGGTTACGACGGAACCAACTATCACGGCTGGCAGATTCAGCCTAATGCCAATTCGGTACAGCAGGAGTTGCAGCGTGCACTCTCCATACTTCTGAGAAAAGAGATAGAAGTTGTGGGAGCCGGAAGAACCGACACAGGAGTACATGCCCGCAACATGGCAGCCCACTTCGAAGCTGAGATTACGATGGAACTCGACCAACTGGTATATCGTCTGAACCGAATTCTACCACGTGACATCGCAGTATACGAAGTACAGGAGGTTAATCCTGAGATGCACGCTCGCTTCTCTGCCACCTCGCGTACCTATCATTATTATATCCACACAAAAAAGGACCCATTCGAGCGTCACTATTCCCTGCAGATGAACTATCCCCTCGACTTCGAAAAGATGAACGAGGCTGCACAGCATTTTCTGCAACACGAAGACTATGCTGCTTTCTGCAAGGCGGGCGGTGACAACAAGACCACCATCTGTCATGTAACGACAGCCCGCTGGGTTCAGACCTCTCCCACTACCTGGTATTTCGAAATCACCGCCAACCGTTTCCTGAGAAACATGGTGAGAGCCGTGGTGGGTACCCTCATCGATGTGGGCAGGGGAAAGATTACGATGGAGCAGTTCCTCGACATCCTGCACAATGGCAGCCGCAGCGATGCGGGCGAAAGCATGCCAGGTAACGCATTGTTCCTGGAAGACGTGGGGTACATGGAACTTTGAGATTTGAACTTTGAACGTTATGATATGTCTTGTTTAGGAAAATAAACATATAGGATTATTACCTATCATGCTAATCATAAAGTTCAAAGTTCAATGTTCAAAGTTCAAAGTAATAAATGGTCAAAGTTCAAAGTTCAAAATAATATGTGGTTAGTATTAGCATTTCTCTCAGCCGCGCTGCTGGGATTCTATGATGCCTTCAAGAAGAAGGCACTTTCAGGTAACGCAGTAATTCCCGTGCTCTTCTTGAACACGCTTTTCTCATCACTCATCTTCCTGCCGTTCATCATCTTGAGCTATACAGGAAATTCGCTGGATGGAACCATGTTCCATGTAGCCGAAGGCGGATGGGAAGTTCATAAGTATATCGTGCTCAAGAGTTTCATCGTATTGAGCAGTTGGATCTTCGGTTATTTCGGCATGAAGCATCTGCCACTCACCATCGTGGGACCTATCAATGCCACCCGTCCGGTAATGACACTCGTGGGTGCCCTGCTGGTTTATGGCGAGGTACTGAATCTGTATCAGTGGATTGGTGTCATACTTGCCATCATCTCCTTTGCCATGCTTTCGCGCAGCGGAAAGAAGGAGGGCATCGACTTCAAGCACAACAAGTGGATTTACTTCATCGTTCTGGCTGCCGTACTCGGTGCAATAAGCGGTCTCTACGACAAGTATCTGATGGCTCCACCCGAGAATGGTGGTGTAGGATTGGATAGAATGATCGTGCAGAGCTGGTACAACATCTACCAGTGCTTCCTCATGGGAGCCATGCTCCTGATGATATGGTGGCCTACCAAGAAGAACTCCACCCCATTCCATTGGCATTGGAGCATCATCTTCATCAGCATCTTCCTTTCGGCAGCCGACTTCGTATATTTCTATGCGCTCAGCCTGCCGGGAGCCATGATCAGTATCGTCAGTATGATCCGCCGCGGTTCGGTCATCGTCAGCTTCCTCTTCGGAGCAGCCATCTTCCACGAGAAGAACCTCAAGGCTAAGTTTGTTGACCTTCTTCTCGTTCTGCTCGGAATGCTGTTCCTCTATTTCGGAACAAAGTAATCTGCATAGCATACGAAACTTTCTGCAAAGAAAGCAACAAGCATAAAAAAAGTCTTGCAAGCCAATGTGCCTGCAAGACTTTTTTATGTTTTTACCAGATATGTGCACGCTTGTTCTTAGGAACAAA
>ULTO01025552.1_pt1 | contig 24015 bp, 17 predicted proteins | sample 1957601 | NCBI WGS metagenome assembly ULTO01 (sample SAMEA4835734, study PRJEB28245) | human gut metagenome | biome: gut microbiome; material: fecal sample | place: Denmark | collected 2008 | reverse complement strand
TTAATGAAGTGATCGCCAAAACAAAGGATTGGAGCGTTTTATACCATTTTTCCCATATCAGGAGAAATATCGTTTCCTGGATGCCCATAGAAAAAGAGGCGGAGGTTTTGGAGGTGGGCTCCGGCTGCGGCGCCATTACCGGAGCCTTGGCGGCTATGGCAAAGAAGGTAACCTGTATCGATCTGTCCAAAAAGCGCAGCCTGATCAACGCTTACCGTAACAGCGATTACGACAATTTTGAGATCCTTGTGGGAAATTTTAAGGATATTGAGAAGGAGCTGCCAAAGCAATACGACTATATCACGCTGATCGGCGTTTTTGAATACGGAGAGGCCTATATCGGAGGAGAGCACCCCTACGAGGATTTTCTTAAGATTTTAAAAAAGCTCTTAAAGCCGTCAGGGAAGCTTATCATTGCCATTGAAAACCGCTGGGGGCTTAAATACTTTGCCGGCTGCAGGGAGGATCATTTCGGAACCTTTTACGAGGGGATCAACGGATATCCGGAAAGCAGCGGGGTCAAAACCTTTGTAAGAAGCGAGTTAGAGGCCATGTTTGCAAAATGCGGCTTTCAGGAATGGCAGTTTTATTATCCCTATCCCGATTATAAGCTGCCCTATGTGATCTATTCCGACGACTATCTGCCGCGTCCCGGGGATCTAAGGCAGAATTACGGAAATTATGACAGGGACAGGATCGTTGTATTCAACGAGGACAGGGTTTTTGACGATGTCTGCAGGGAAGGACTGTTTCCGCAGTTTTCCAATTCCTATTTAGTAGAGCTTTCAGGAGAGTAAGATGAAGATAATTTACACCAAATTTTCCAATGACAGAAGGGCGGAGTATTCCATCCGTACCAACATTTTATTGGGAGAAGACGGAAAAAAGTATATAGAGAAGCTTCCTGTTGTAAAGGCGGGGCAGGCCCATGTGGACGATCTGGCAAAATGGGAAAAGGAGCTCGCCGAAAAATACGGGAATACACCCTATAGCCCCAACAGGATCCTGTTAGTAGAGGGCAGATCCTGTTTTGAGTTTGTGGAAGGCGTTTCTTTAGAATCCATTATGGACGAAATGCTTTTACAGGGACAGGTGGAAGGTCTGTTAGAAAAGCTTAAGGAATTTGCGGATGTGGTAAGAGCGGCAAATGATGAAGCGGATTTTGAGGAAACCGAAGACTTTTGTAAGGTTTTCGGAAAGCCGTCCCTGCCGGGAGGATTGCGGTGCGGGAAGGTTACCAATATCGATATGATCCCCGCTAATATCATTATGAAGGATGGCAGGGGAACCATCATCGATTACGAGTGGACCTTTGACTTTCCGGTTCCGGTAAATTTTGTGATCTACAGGATCCTGCATTATTATATGGAAGGGTCGAAGGAGCGCCATGTTTTGCGGGATCATGATCTGTTTTCCAGAATGGGTCTTTTAGAAGAAGAGATCGGAGCCTATGAAGAGATGGAGGCGCATTTCCAGGATTATATTCTCGGAAATATGACGCCTTTGTGGAAAATGCACGAGGATCTTGTGCGGCCCGCTTATCATATGGATATGTTCATGGCTAATAAAAGCCAGGGCAGCAGCCGGTTTTTCGGGGAGGTTTTCTATGATTTCGGGGAAGGCATCGTGCCGGAGAGCTGCCGCACCATCGAGAAGGCTTTGGACGGAAACGGCTATGTGACCTTAAAGGTGGAAGCGCCGGAAGGGGTAAAATGCATCCGGATCGATCCGGGAGACCATCCCTGCATTCTGGTTTTAAAGGATGCCAGAGGGGTCATGGAAGGCGGCGGGACCATGGAAGCCGGCGGCCGGAAAAGGAAGAAGACCTATCCTTTGAAGTACCATACCAACGGGGATGTAAGCGGAAACGGAGCTTTCCTTTTTGCAGGCGGGGATCCCCAGATTTATTTTGACGATATCAGGGAGGAGACCGCCTTTATCGAGGTAACCCTGTCGGTCCTTGAGGATACAAGGGGCGCCCTTCTTAAGACCTTTAACGAAAAAGCCTGTGGGTCTTATCACGCGGAACGCAATTATGACGAGCTAGAGCACCATTATCTGACGGCAATGGATTTAAAGGCCGATCTGGAAATGCAGGTGGAGGAATTGAACCGCCGGGCAATGGCGGCGGAATGGAAGCTTCACTGTATTTATAAAAGCATTCCTTATAAGCTGTCCAAGCCCTATCGTATGTTAAAGAGCGGCTTAAAGCGGCTTATTGCGGGAACACCCAGAAAGCAGCTCCGGTATGATACCTTTAAGCTTTATTTAAAGGGCAAGGGTTCCGAGGCCAAAGCATTTTATGAAAGAGAGCTGACCGCCAGAAGGACCTGCCACATTCAGGACAAGATCGACAAGCTGGTAACGCCGGATGTGCTGAAGGCCCAGGCGGAGGAAATGAAGGAAGCAAAGCTTTGCTTCAGCATTTTGGTGCCCGTTTATAATACCCCGGAAAATTACCTGACGGAAATGATCGAGTCGGTCCTTGCCCAGAGCTACCCCAATTACCAGCTTTGCATAGCCGACGGAAGCGATAAGGCGCATAAATATGTAAAGCGTATCTGTAAAGGATATGCGGATTTTGATTCCCGCATCTGCTATAAGCAGTTAAAGAGCAATGAGGGGATCGCCAGCAACACCAATGAAGCACTTCACATGGCAAAGGGGGATTATATCGTCCTTTTCGACCATGACGATCTTATGCATCCCGAGGCTTTGTATCATGTGGCAAAGGCCATAGAGGAAACGGGAGCGGAGTATGTCTATACGGATGAGGCAGTATTCTATAACGAATCCATGAGCCGCATCATTTATCATATGAAGCCGGACTTTTCCCCGGATTTTCTGAGGGGGGTAAATTATATCTGCCATTTGTCCGCTTTTTCCAAGAAGCTCATGGACAAGGTGGGAGAATTCCGGCCTGAATGTGACGGAAGTCAGGATTTTGATATGACTTTAAGGCTGACGGAAAAGGCGAATATGGTATATCATCTGCCCAAGGTCCTTTATTTCTGGCGTTCCCATCCCGGCTCGGTGGCTTCGGGCATTGAGGCGAAGACCTATTGCCTTGACAGCGCAAAGAAAGCGCTATCGGATCACCTCGACAGGATCGGACTTGCGGGAAGCGTGGAGGATTCTTCCTTTGCGTCCTCCTATCATATTAAGTATGAAATAAAAGGAAATCCCATGATTTCCATTCTCATTCCCAACAAAGACCATATCGGGGAGCTGGAAACCTGTCTGGGCTCCGTTTTTGATAAGACGACATATAGAAACTTTGAGATCGTGATCATTGAAAACGGCAGCGAGGAAGAGGAGACCTTTGCTTATTACAGGCAGTTAGAGAACGATTACGGAGAAAAGGTACGCATTGTTACATGGAAATACGGCTTCAACTATGCGGCCATCAACAATTTCGGAGCCAAAGCGGCAAAAGGGGATTATCTGCTTTTGTTAAATAACGATACGGAAGTGATCACGCCTGACTGGCTTCAGGAAATGCTGATGTTTGCCCAGAGAGAGGACGTTGGCGTTGTTGGTTCCATGATGTATTTCGGCGACGATACCATACAGCATGCGGGCATCATTATGGGGATCGGAGGAACGGCAGGACATTCCCATAAGGGATTAAAACGGGGAAGCGCAGGGTATCTTTGCAAGCTGGCAATTGCCCAGGATGTATCGGGAGTTACCGGCGCATGCATGATGATCGCAAAGGACAAATATGAGAAACTGGGCGGTCTGGATGAGAAATTTGCCGTTGCCTTTAACGATGTGGATTTCTGCTGCCGCTTACTGGATGCGGGATATAAAAATGTCTTTACGCCCTTCGCGGAGCTTTATCACTATGAGTCCAAGAGCCGGGGCTATGAGGATACGCCTGAAAAGCTTGCAAGATTTGAAAAGGAGAAAGAGCTTTTATTAAAACGCCACGGGGAGCGGATCGAAAAAGGCGATCCCTATTATAATCCTTCTTTAAATCTTTCCAGAGAGGATTATTCCCTGGCGGACGGGTACACTGTATTTATAAAACGGTAGAAAATAAATGATTGGACAGATTGCTTCGTTATTGATAACTGCATATTTGTTATTTCTGTTTCTGGTTCTTTTGGGTACTCTTTTTATGACGGGAAAGGAAAAGGAGATCGGAACTGCCTATTTAAAGGGAACGGTGGTTTCTCTGGGGCTGTTTTTGCCTGAGGCGTATATAGCGGATTATTTTACCCTGTCCATAAGGCAGCTGGCAAATGCTTATGCCGTAACGGTGGGGATCGCTTCTGTGGCGGCCCTGGCTGTGCTGGTAATTTCTAAGAGCAGGTTGAAGGCGCCGAAGCTGTACCGGTTTCACTATCTGGCGGTTTTTGTGATTACGCTGTTGTTTGCAGGACTCAGACTGGATACCTCCGGGGATGCTGTGCTGGAGACGGCGCTTACGGCGGTCTGGTCCGACAGGATGTTTGCCTTCTCCCCCTATACGGGGCTTGAGCTTGCCGGAAGAGAAGCAGGCGGGTATCTGCCCGTATTTTACGCCGTTCTTTCCAAAATAAGCGGGCTGCATGTGACTATGGTGGGAAAGCTGATGATGCCTTTTGTGTCGGCTTTTATGGGTATTACCGCATACAGGCTGTTATTGTCCCGGATACTGGGAAAGGATACGAAGCGGTCCTGGTATGGACTGTGGATGGTCCTGTTTTTGTGGCTGTTCTTATGTTTTCCCGGACTCCCCGGTTACCGGATCCTCTGGGAATCCCCGTGGACGCCAGAGTGCCTTATTTTTATCTGTTTCCTCCCCATGCTTATTTATCTGCTTTCCGGGAGAAAGTGGAATGGGCGTTTTTCCTTCCTGCTGGCATTTTTAGCCGTGGATATAGGGTTAACTGCCGGGGCGGATATGAGGAGTGAAGCGAAAGGATCATTTCCCCTTCTGATGGCCGTGCTTTTCCTTTTTGCCCTGTTTCGGAAACGTATTTTATGGCTGCTTCGGTATTTTATCGGCCTCTGTTACAAAAAGAATGTTAAAAATTACGGGATTCCCATAGGGATGGCGGCGCTTTCAATTGCTTCCGTTTTCCTGGGAGGATGCATCATTACAAACAGCGCCTATGGAATGCCTGATAACCGATATAAAATAAACGCAGAAGTGATGCAGATCCGCATTATGGCGGAACCTATGGCTTCGCCTAAAATGCTGGCGCCGCCGGAGGTAGCCGCCCAGATACGGGACGGGGATCTGAAGGTTCCCCTTGTATTCGGGCCGGATGCAGGGGACTATAACGGAAATGACGGAACACTCATCAGGCAGAAGGAAATAGCCGATGATCTGAAGGTTAACGGCTATGATGCCATGAAGCTGATCCAGCACGGTATGGCGGAGGGATGCGATCTGATCGTCGCCTATAAAGCGGGAGAGGAACAGGAAGAGATATTTGAACGGTTCGGCTTTTCCAAACTGGGGGAAACGGATTCCTATATCGTGTATGAGGCAGTCCCTTAAATATGTCTTTTCTGCAAGCGGATGTGCCGGATATATGAAAATGAAAGGTTTAAAGGAAATCTTTCAACTTTGACCTATGGAGGCAGAGCGAGAAAGAATATAAAATAATAATATTAAAGAAATAAAGGAAATAAAGACGTAAAGGAGATAAAAACATGGGAAAGATAACAGTGGAAACATGTGAGATCGAAGGATTGAAGGTCATTACGCCTACCGTATTCGGAGACGAGAGAGGATACTTTATGGAGACCTACAACTATAACGACTTTAAGGAGGCGGGGATCGACGTGCAGTTTGTGCAGGACAATCAGTCGGCCTCTAAAAAAGGCGTTTTAAGAGGGCTTCACTTCCAGATCGATTTTCCTCAGGACAAGCTGGTAAGAGTAGTATCGGGAGAAGTGTTCGATGTGGCGGTGGATTTAAGAAAAGGCTCTGCCACTTATGGTAAATGGTTTGGGGTAAGGCTTTCTGCGGAAAACAAAAAGCAGTTTTTTATTCCGAAAAATTTTGCCCACGGATTTATCGTTCTGTCCGATTACGCGGAGTTTGCTTATAAATGTACGGACTTTTACCATCCCAATGATGAAGGCGGACTTTTATGGTCCGATCCACAGATCGGTGTGGAATGGCCTATGCCTGAAGGAATGGGACCGGAGGATCTGATCATTTCCGATAAAGATACAAAATGGGGCGGCATTGACAGCTACCAGAGTAAATAGGGCAACGAAGAATAAATAGATCAGTGGGGAAGCTATGGGTAATCCGATAAAGAAGGCTGTATTCGATTATCAACTGCATAAATGTGAGAAGGACTATGAAGCAGGAAAAGAATATTTAAGCGATCCTTACAGGCGGTGGATCGAGGAAAATGAAGCCGGTTTTGAAAAATTCCGTAAGGGAACGAAAGATAATGAGGAAGCAGGTCTTTACGGGACGGAAAAGGCAGCAGTTACGTACCTTTCCGTGGAAGCATTTAATGCCGCCATAAGGAATGAAAGCCTTTTGCCGGACGAAGGCTGGCTTTGCATAGCCGGTTCCGAAGGAGAAACGTCCCCTTATCTTGCCGGAATGCTTTTGGAATGTCTTTTGGAAAACCCGAAATCCGGTCTGGTCTATGGGGACGAAGATATGTATGACCCTGCTTTGTGCGAAGAGGATGTTCAAAACGGCAAAAGCGGGATTCGGATTCCTATAGGACCTTCCGCCCGCTACGGGCCGTGGTTTAAGCCGGATGAAAGCCCGGAAACCTTGTTATCTTACTTTTATTACGGAAGCGTTGTTTTGTTAAAGGCCGATATCGTGAGGGAAGCGTTCCCCGGCTTTTTGCCTGCGTATACTTTGGAAGAATGTACGGACAGGCAGTATTATTATGATTTTATTTTGTATTATTCGGATTTTCTGAAAGGGCGGGAACTGGAAATAACCCATATTCCCCGGATCATTTTCCACGGAAGGGGTTCCCGGCGGGAAAAGGAAAGCCTGAAAAAGCCGGAACCTGTTAATGAAAATGCCTATTGGGGCTATGAGCCGGAATATGACGTTTGCAAGAAGTCGGCATTAAAGAGAAGAGGGCTTGCAGGCCAAATGAAGCATTACAGCCACTGTGGAAAACAGTACTCGACGCCTGTTTATAAGGTGTCCGAAAATTTTCCTGAAAAAGAGACGCCGCTTATTTCCGTTATCATCCCCTCCAAGGATAATGTGGAGATGCTGAAGCTTTGCATTGACAGTATACGGGGAAAAAGCAGGTATCCCTCTTATGAAATCATTGTTGTGGATAACGGAAGCAGTGAGGAAAACAGAAGACGGCTTAAGCAGATGGTCTCCGAAACAGGATTTTCCTATCTGTATGAGCCTATGGAATTTCATTTTTCCAAAATGTGCAATCTGGGTGCAAAAGCCGCAAGGGGAGAATATTTCCTGTTTTTAAACGACGACATGGAAGCGGTATCCGAAGACTTCATGGAGGTTTTAGCCGGACAGGCGTCATGCAGCCGGGTGGGCGCCGTAGGGGCAAAGCTTTTGTATCCCGGTTCGGACCTTATACAGCATGCGGGGATCTCCAATATTGCGGTAGGTCCCGTCCATAAGCTGCAAAAGGCCCATGACGGGGAACGGGACTATTATTACGGGAAAAATACCCTTCCCATGAATGTCATAGGCGTTACGGCCGCCTGTCTTATGGTAAAAAAGGAAAGATTTTATGAAGCCGGGGAGTTTCCCTTAGAAGCGGCGGTTTCCTACAACGATGTGGAGCTTTGCTTTTCCTTAGAGGAGCGGGGGTATAGAAGCGTGGTCAGAAATGACGTGGTATTGTACCACCATGAATCGGTCAGCCGGGGAGACGACCGGATGGATGATGAGAAGTGGGACCGGCTCTTAAAAGAGAAGGACGGCGTTTATAATAGACACCCCCTTTATGGAAAGCGGGATCCTTACTATAATCAGAACCTCAGTGGATTTAAACCCCAATATTTCTGCAGTTTCCTTTATTCCTATGAGCGCAGGGACTGCTTTAGTAAGGTTTCGGATTTTAAAAAGAAGATCAGGGAAGAATGGCATAATAACTGTCTGACGGTTACCGTAGAGCATGTGGAGCTCCGGCGCAGGCTCTGGCTTAATGAAAAAGATGACTGCTATCAGATAGAGGGGTGGGCGTATGTCCTGAATATGAATAACGCCCGTTATAAAAAACATCTGCTTTTGACGGATGAAGAGGGAAAGGTTTACGAGGCGGCTTTATGGGAACGGTTTCGGCCGGATGTGATTGAGATTCTTTCAGAACAGGAAAATATCGACCTTTCGGGATTTTGCTGCAGAATACCCAAAGAAAGCCTGAAACCGGGAAAGTACCGTATTTCCATGCTGTACGAGGACAGATGTTCCAGGCAAAAGCTTTATAAGGAATGTGAGGAGATATTGTGCGTTGCCCAAAGCGGCTCATAGGAGAGAAAAATGAACAGAGAAACAGTTACATTAACGATTGTAATTCCCTGTTATAATGAAAGGGAAAATATTATTAAAATATTGGATAAGGTAGATAAGGCTGATATTCCCAATAAAGAAATTATCGTGGTAGATGATATGTCTACGGATGGTACAAAGGATATTTTGGAAGAAAAAGTTAAGGGCAGGGTTTCTAAGATCGTATATCATAAAGTTAATGGGGGAAAAGGAGCGGCATTAAAAACCGGTTTTGCCCATGCCACGGGGGATATTGTGATCATTCAGGACGCGGACTTGGAATACGATCCTTTGGAATATCCAAAGGTTATTGCTCCGATCATAGAAGGGGATGCGGATGTTGTATATGGTTCCCGTTTCTTAAATTCCAGGGCGAAGGGATACCTGTCTAACCGTTTGGCAAACAGGTTTTTGACAGTATTATCGAATCTATTTACCCATCTGCGTTTAACGGATATGGAAACCTGTTATAAGGCTTTTAAAAGGGAAATCATCCAGTCCATAGATATTGAAGAAAAACGTTTTGGGTTTGAACCGGAAATAACTGCTAAGATTGCGGATATGAATGTAAGAATAAAGGAAGTTCCTATTTCATATTATCCGCGCACAAATGAAGAGGGAAAGAAAATCGGCTTTAAAGATGGCTTGAGGGCAATTTATTGTATTTTGAAGTATCATTAGGAATTTGATAAAAGAAGTGCAGCAATATGATGAAGAGAGTGTTTTGCTACACTTCTTTTGCATATGATAATTAAAAATTACTGGGGAGCTCCCACTCCGATCTGATAATATTCAAATCCGTGTTTTTTCAGCTCTTTGGCGTCATATTGGTTTCTGCCGTCAAAAATAATGGGGGTCTTTAAACGTTTCTTGATCTCATCCATATCAGGAGAACGGAATTCCTTCCATTCCGTAACCAAGATCATGGCATCCGCATCGTTTAACGCGGTATATTTGCTGGTAACATATGTAACCTTGTCATTGTCTTTTAAATAACAGGTCTGGGCTTCTTTTACCGCTTTGGGATCATATGCGGTCACGGTTGCGCCTCTTTCGGTCAGTTCCTTTATAATGGTAATGGAAGCGGCCTGTCTCATATCGTCGGTATCCGGTTTAAAAGCCAGTCCCCATACGGCAAAATTGAAACCTGTTAAATCTTTACCGAAACGTTCTGTTACTTTGCGGGGAATGACCAGCTTCTGGTTGGCATTTACTGTCTCCACCGCTTCTAAAATATGGGGAGTATGACCGTATTGCTCACTGGTCTTTATTAAAGCCTGCACGTCTTTGGGGAAACAGCTTCCGCCATATCCGCAGCCTGCATAAATAAATGAATAGCCGATCCGTTTGTCGGAACCGATGCCCCGGCGGACTTTATTAACGTCAGCGCCTACTTTTTCACAGATGTTGCTGATCTCGTTCATAAAGCTGATCTTGGTTGCCAGCATGGCATTGGCGGTATATTTGGTCATTTCTGCGCTGGCAATATCCATGCGGATGAAATTTTCCGTATTGATGATATAGGGCTTGTAAAGCTGCTCCATAACTGCGAAGGCCTCGTCATTGTCGGCGCCGATTACAATACGGTCGGGGCGCATACAGTCGCCTACGGCAGTGCCTTCCTTTAAAAATTCCGGATTGGAAATAACGTCAAAGGTTAAATCGCTGCCGCGTTTTTGCAGTTCCTTCTGGATCTCCGCCCTGACTTTACCTGCGGTGCCTACCGGAACCGTAGATTTATCGATAACATACATATGGTGCTTCATGGTCGCCCCAATCTGTCCCGCAACCTCCAATACATAATGCAGATCTGCGCTGCCATCCTCGCCCATGGGAGTCCCTACGGCAATAAAGCAGATGTTAGCATGCTCTAAGGCTTCGGCAATATCGGTTGTAAATCTCAAATGTCCCAGCTCGTAGTTGGATTTTACCATATCCTCCAGCCCCGGCTCGTAAATAGGGATAATGCCCTCTTTTAAATTTTGGATCTTAGATGTGTCCACATCCACACACCAGACATCGTTTCCCATATCCGAAAAGCATGTTCCTGTAACGAGTCCCACATAACCGGTTCCAATAACAGCAATTTTCATCTCTTATGTCTCTCTTTCCTTTTATTCCTGCCACGTCAGATATCCCTGCCGCCTGAAACGGGGGATCTGCCTGTCAGACACGATTTTATTTTATCAGTTGTAATCGGAGATGACAAGGGATAGCAGCAATAAAATCCTTATATTTTCCCTTCCGTTTTTAAGCGTGTGATATAAAAAAACCTTTCATCTTCGCTTAGATTTGTAAACTGAATAAAAGAAATGGGGAGTTCCTTTAAGGTAAGACCGCATTTGGGACATTTCTTTTTGTGACCGTTGAGCATATGCACATGGTCGCATTTTTTGCAGTAGTGAATATATAACATGTGTTTTTTGACCTTTCTTTTGAATCTTCGAGTTTATTCTCTCAAATTTTATATAGTACTGTAAATGAAATTTTCACATATTTGTAAAAAAACGTCAATATCTATATGAAATAAATTCATCGCGGAATTTCGACAAAAAATTCTTAGTGCATTTTCAGTACAAATGGGTTACAATAAAAAGAGCGTCTAAAAATATTGATCATTCAGGAGGACATGGAGAATGAAAACTTATTTGGTAACAGGCGGCGCCGGCTTTATCGGTTCCAATTACATTCACTATATGTTTAAAAAGTACGGTAACGATATCCGCATCATCAATGTGGACGCATTGACCTATGCGGGAAATCTTGAAAATTTGAAAAGCGTCGAGGAAAGAGATAACTATACTTTTGTGAAGGCTGACATTTGCGACAAGGATGCCATAAACAGGATATTTACGGAAAATGATATTGACAGGGTGGTGCATTTTGCGGCGGAAAGCCATGTGGATAGAAGCATCCGCAACCCCGAGGTGTTTATAAAGACCAACGTGTTAGGAACCGCGGTTATGTTAAACTGTGCCAAAGCGGCATGGGAGCTTCCCGACGGAACCTTTAAAGAAGGGAAGAAATTCCTTCACGTATCCACTGATGAGGTATACGGTTCTTTAGATGAGGACGGGGGCTATTTTTATGAGACGACCCCTTATGCGCCCCACAGTCCCTATTCTGCGTCCAAAGCCAGCTCGGACATGCTGGTAAAAGCCTATATGGACACTTATCATTTCCCGGCTAATATTACAAACTGTTCCAACAATTACGGACCCTTCCAGTTCCCGGAGAAGCTGATTCCCCTGATCATCAACAATGCGTTGCAGGGCAAAAAGCTTCCTGTATACGGAGACGGAAAAAATGTCCGCGACTGGCTCTACGTGGAGGATCACGCAAAGGCCATCGACATGGTGCAGGAGCAGGGCAGATTATTCGAGACCTACAATATAGGCGGGCATAATGAAAAGCAGAATATCGAGATCATCCATATCATCATCGAAACCCTGCAGGAGATGCTTTCCGATTCCGATCCCAGAAAAGCCCTTGTAAGCAAGGACCTGATCACTTATGTTGAGGATCGGAAGGGACATGACAGAAGGTATGCCATTGCGCCCGACAAGATCAAAGCGGAAGTGGGCTGGGAGCCTGAGACCATGTTTAAAGAGGGTATCAAAAAGACGATCCAGTGGTTCTTTGAGCATGAAGAGTGGATGAAAAACGTCACAAGCGGCGATTATCAGAAATATTACGAAGAGATGTACAAATAAGGAGCAGAATATGAAAGGTATTATTTTGGCGGGAGGAAGCGGAACAAGGCTTTATCCCCTGACAAAAGCAATTTCCAAACAGATCATGCCGGTGTATGACAAGCCCATGATCTATTATCCCTTATCTACTTTAATGCTTGCGGGCATCAGGGAAGTGCTGATCATTTCCACGCCCAGGGACATTAAGGTATTTGAGGAGCTGTTCGGAACGGGTAAACAGCTTGGCATGAGTTTTTCCTATGCCGTCCAGGAGACGCCCAGGGGGCTGGCGGACGCTTTTATCATCGGTGCGGATTTTATCGGCAGCGATGCCGTGGCCCTTGTTTTGGGAGACAATATCTTTTACGGACAGAGCTTTTCGCAGGTCTTACGCAGGACTGCGGAACGCATTGAGACAGAAAAGGGAGCGACGATCTTCGGATATTACGTCAGGGATCCCAGGGAGTACGGCGTTGTGGAATTTGACGAAGAGGGCAGGGCTTTGTCCATAGAGGAGAAGCCTGAGAACCCCAAGAGCAACTATGCCGTGCCGGGATTATATTTTTATGACAACGATGTAGTGGAGATCGCGGCAAATGTAAAGCCTTCTGCGAGAGGGGAAATTGAGATCACAAGCATCAACAATGAATATCTGACAAGGGGGACCCTTCAGGTGGAAACACTTGGAAGAGGTTTTGCGTGGCTGGATACGGGAAACCATGATTCCCTTTTAGACGCATCGGATTTTGTGGCGGCATTCCAGAAACGGCAGGGACTGTATATTTCCTGTATTGAAGAGATCGCGTACAAAAGAGGTTTTATTGACAAGGCCCAGCTTTTAAAACTGGCGGAGCCTTTGATGAAGACCAATTACGGTAAATATCTGGTAGAGGTAGCAAATGGACTCTAGGCTGAAAAGACAGGTCATTGCGGCGGCAGTACTGATGGTCGTGCTGGTTGCGGCAATGGTAGTTGCGGCAAATTATATACAAAAGCGAAGATCTCCCGGGGCGGATGAAGCGGCAGAAGCGGAAGATATGCAAAACGCCGAAAGCGGCGGCAGTGTTACCAAGGCGGCTGATGAATACGGCCTTGACCCGGACAGAGACCCCTATGCATTTCTTAAGGATGATGAATTTTTCGATCCTTTAGCGCCGGAGCGTTCGGATCCGGATATTACCTTATCCCTCCTTGTAAGCTCTGTGGAGAAGGACATGCGGGTAAATGTGGTAAACGGCAGGGGAGAGCTCATAAAGGACCAGCCTTTTACCGTTACATTAAAGGATGGGTCAGGAACGGAACACAATTATAAGGATGTGGACAAAGACGGAAGCATTTATATCGCCCCTGTTGAGCCGGGGGATTATGAGGTTTCTTTAAATGAAACGGAAGGGTATATTCTGGCGGAAGAAGCCATTCCCGTTTCCGTAAAGGAACAGATAGATTATACGGTCATTGACGATATTTCTTTTATGATAAAGTCTGTGGATGAGATCAATGAAGCGGAAGAGGATACGGCCATTAACGATGCGGAGCTGAATGCGGACGGAACGGAAAGCAACAGGAGGCTTGACGATGAGGACGCTTTGTTTGGCATCGACGTGTCCAAGTGGAATAAGGAAATAGACTGGGAAAGCGTAAAGGCTGCAGGCGTTGATTTTGTTATCATCAGATGCGGCTACAGGGGATCTAAGACAGGAGCCCTTGTAGAGGATCCTTATTTTAAGAAAAATGTGGAAGGCGCAGAAGCCGCCGGGCTGAAGGTGGGGATTTATTTCTTTACCCAGGCCACCACTGAGATTGAGGCGGTGGAAGAAGCCAGCATGGCGTTGATGCTTTGCAGGAATTATAAGCTGGCGCTTCCGATCTTTATCGATACGGAGGGCGCAGGCGGAAACGGCAGGGCGGACGGACTGGGTGTGGAGACCCGGACGGCGGTCTGCGAGGCTTTTTGCCGTACCATTGATAACTCCGGCTTTAATGCAGGCGTGTATGCCAGCAAAAATTGGTTTACCAATAATTTAAGTACAGAAAATCTTTCGGACTATACCATCTGGCTTGCCCAGTATTCCAGGGCGGCGACCTATGATGGACGTTACGATCTGTGGCAGTATACCTCCGCGGGAACTATAGACGGTATTGAGACCCGGGTGGATCTGAACATGTGCTATAGAGATTTTTAAAGGATGCAGTATGGAAGAAAATAATGAGAATCTGTTAGAATATTATAAAGAGGCTTATGAAAGAGAAAGGCAGAGGAACGGAGAACTGGCTGAGGAGCTGGCGGACGCCAACGCCAAGGCGGCGGAGCTTTCCATGCAGTTAAACAGGATCAAAGGGAATCCTTTATGGAAAATGTCCAAGCCTTTCCGGGTGGTAATGCACTTTTTTATTCGCAATTACCAGAGGCTGGCGGCCCATGGGAATCCCCGGGGGATCGCCCACAAGCTGAAGAGCAAATGGATAGAGAAGCGCGCCATGAAGCAGCACGGGAAGAGAAGCTTTCCTGACGCCGCAAGGCGGCGGGAGGAAGAGGAGACAAGCTTCGATCGGGATATTACGATCAGCATTCTGGTTCCTTTATACAATACTCCCAAAAAGTTTTTGACGGAGATGATAGATTCCGTTTTAGCCCAGACTTACCATAAGTGGGAACTGTGCTTAGCCGACGGCTCTGATGACGCCCATTCTTACGTGGGAAAGATCTGCATGGAATATGCGGATATGGATAAGCGGGTAAAGTATCAGAAACTGTTAAGCAATGAAGGGATTTCCGGCAATACCAACGAATGCTATAAGATGGCGTCGGGAGAATATATCGGTTTATTTGACCACGATGATATTCTTCATCCCAGCGTTTTATATGAATACATGAAGGCCATATGTGAACAGGACGCAGATTATATTTATTGCGATGAGGCCACCTTCAAAAACGGCAATATAGATAAGATGATCACTCTGCATTTTAAGCCGGACTTTGCAGTGGACAACTTAAGGGCCAATAATTATATCTGCCATTTCAGCGTTTTTTCAAGAGAACTGTTAGAGGGGACCGAATTGTTCCGTTCCCGCTTTGACGGCAGCCAGGATCATGATATGATCTTACGCCTCACTTCAAGGGCGGAGCATGTGGTACATGTGCCGAAGCTTCTTTATTACTGGCGTTCCCACAAAGGAAGCGTGGCGTCGGATATCAGCGCCAAGACTTACGCCATAGAAGCGGCCAGAGGAGCGGTGGCGGATCATTTAAGCCAGTGCGGGTTTCAGAATTTTAAAATCGAAAGCACAAGGGCATTTGAGACTATCTTCCGGATCCGTTATGAGCTTACACGGCATCCGCAGATTTCCATTATTATTCCCAATATGGACCATTTTACGGATTTAAAACGGTGTATTGATTCCATTCTGGACAAGTCCACCTATGAAAATTATGATATTGTGGTGGTGGAAAATAACTCCGTTACGGAAGAGATATTTGTCTATTATGAGGAGATCAAAAAGCATCCCCGGATACAGGTTGTAACCTATGAAGGCGAATTTAACTATTCAAAGATCAACAACTACGGCGCAGGATATGCAAAAGGGGAATATCTGCTTTTACTGAATAACGATACCCAGATCATTACCGTGAACTGGATGGAAGAAATGATGATGTACGGTCAGCGCCCGGACGTTGGCGTGGTAGGCGCAAAGCTGTACTATGATGACATGACCATTCAGCATGCAGGCATTGTCATAGGACTTGGAGCCCACAGGACGGCAGGGCATACCCACTATAAGGTCAATAAGGAAAACGTAGGATATATGGGCAAGCTTTGTTATGCCCAGGACGTTTCCGCAGTTACCGGGGCATGTATGCTGGTGCGTAAGGAACTGTATGAGGAGCTTTCGGGCCTTGGCGAGGAATTTGCCGTTGCCTTAAATGATGTGGATTTCTGCTTAAGAGTCCGTGAAAGAGGGCTTTTAGTGGTATTTACTCCCTTTGCGGAGCTGTTCCATTTTGAGTCCAAATCCAGAGGTTCTGACTTAAAGCTTTCCAAAAAGGAGCGGCAGAGGCTTTTAAAGGAAAATGCAGGCGGGGCGGAAAGCGCAAAGGAAGGAAAAGCCCAGGATAACAGCAGCCGCTATAATAAAGAGGCGGCATTGTTCCGAGGTAAATGGAAAGAGCTTTTAAGTAAGGGAGACCCTTATTATAACGTTAATTTTTCCTTAGACCGCAGCGATTATTCTTTAAAGCTGCATAAGAGCGGCAGCGACGAAACGGACCAGGGGCAATAATCCGGCTGCAGACAGGAAAATACACAGATGAAAATGAAATAAACGGCGGTTTTTTGACCGTAGAAATAAAAGAGAAAAGAGGATTTGAACATGAGCTACAGGGATACATTTCAGTTTTGGCTTGAAGACGATTATTTTGATGCGGATACAAAGAAGGAACTGCTTGCCATCCGCAACAATGAGGCTGAGATAGAGGATCGTTTCTTTAAGGACTTAGAGTTCGGTACGGGAGGCCTTAGGGGCGTCATCGGGGCGGGGACCAACCGCATGAATTTTTATACGGTCAGAAAAGCCACACAGGGGCTTGCAAATTATATATTAGAGCAAAACGGAGCGGATAAGGGCTGTGCCATCGCTTATGATTCCAGAAGATTTTCTCCGGAATTTGCAAAGGAAGCGGCCTTATGCCTTGCGGCAAACGGGATTCATGCCTATTTATTCGATGCCTTAAGGCCTACGCCGGAATTGTCCTTTGCCTTAAGAAAGTTAGGGTGCATTGCGGGAATCGTCATTACCGCAAGCCACAATCCCCCGGAGTACAACGGCTATAAGGTATATTGGGAGGACGGCGCGCAGATTACCGCCCCCAAAGACAAGGAGATCATTGCAAAGGTAAGGGAAGTTACCGATTACCATACCGTTAAGACCATGGAGGAAGCAAAGGCTTTAGAAGCAGGGCTTTTGACCGTGATCGGCAGAAAGATCGACGATGCCTATATGGTGGAGTTAAAAAAGCAGATCATTCATCCCGAGCTTATTCAGAAGATGGCGGAGGAAATTACCATCGTTTACACACCTCTTCACGGAACGGGACTTGTACCTGTAACAAGGGTGCTTGAGGAGCTGGGCTTTAAAAAGGTTTATGTGGTAAAGGAGCAGGCGGATCCCGATCCGGAGTTTACCACACTGGAATATCCCAATCCCGAAGATCCCAAGGCCTTTACCCTTGCCTTAAAGCTGGCAAAGGAAGTAAAAGCGGATATTATCCTTGCTACGGACCCGGATGCGGACAGGCTGGGGGTATATGCCCTTGATAAGGCCACGGGAGACTATGTTTCCTTTACGGGAAATATGTCCGGTATGCTCATTGCGTGGTACTTATTATCCGAAAAGAAGGCCACAGGCACTATGCCAAAGAATCCGGCCCTGGTCAAAACCATTGTAACGACCAATATGGCGGATGCGCTGACAAAGGATTTCGGCGTGACCCTGATCGAAGTTTTGACAGGCTTTAAATATATCGGGGAACAGATCAAATTTTTTGAGCAGGATCACTCCTATGAGTATGTCTTCGGCTTAGAGGAAAGCTACGGCTGCCTGGCCGGAACCCATGCAAGGGACAAGGATGCGGTCGTTGCGGTAATGTGTCTGTGTGAGGTTGCCGCATATTGCAAATCAAAGGATATGACCCTATGGGACCTGATGTTAAAATTATATGAAGAGTATGGCTATTACAAGGAGGGACTGCACACGGTTACCTTAAAGGGCGTGACCGGACAGGCAAAGATCGGGGAGATCATGAATTCCTTCCGTGCCAAGCCGCCTAAAGCTTTTGGGAAGTTCAAGGTAACCGCTTTCAGGGACTATGAAGCGGATACGGTCACAAAAGCGGACGGCAGCGTTGGAAAAACAGGGCTTCCGAAGTCCAATGTGCTTTATTTCGAATTGGAAAATGACTGCTGGTGCTGTATGAGACCTTCAGGTACGGAGCCGAAGATCAAGTTTTATATGGGCGTAAAAGGAGAAAGCCTTGAGGATGCCGCCGGATCGTTACGGGAGCTGACAGAAGGCGTGCTATCACTGGTAGAGGAATAGGCGGACGAAGGCGCCGCCGGAGGTAAAAATGAAAAAACTAATGGAACAGATTTTGAAATTCGGAGTAGTGGGCGTTATCTGCTTTGGCATTGACTTTGTCATTACTTTAGGGATTTCGGCAGTTTTAAGGAACATAGGGATGGCTACAGCCACGGCGGCTTTGATCGGGGCCTTTTTCGGCTTTACGGTTTCCGTGATCATCAATTACCTTCTGAGCATGAAATTCGTTTTTGTGCGAAAGGAGGATATGGACAGAAAAAGGGAATTTATCATCTTTACCGTATTGAGTCTTATTGGCCTGGGGATCAACGAGCTGATCATCAAGATTTCTATCGATGTGGTCTATGTCCATGTAGCGGCCCTTGCCAAAGTCCTTACGCCGGGAATGGCTACGGCGGCGGCCAAGATCGTGGCCACGGGGGTTGTCATGGTTTACAATTTTGTGACGAGGAAGCTGTTCTTAGAGCAGAAGGACGAGCCCGGGAAAGCGTAAGAATACGGGAAAGCATATGGATACAGATGCGGGAAAAATAGGAGAATATGCGGAAGCATAGGAAGACAAAGAAAGATAAGAAGGTAGAGGAAAAGAAGCCGCAGACGGGAGGTTTTAAAATGAGCGAAAGAATGATGTTGTTTATTCCGGCTTATAACTGCGAGAAGCAGATCGTAAGAGTATTAAATCAGTTGGACAGCAGTGTTTTATCATATTTTGAAGAGGTGCTGGTGGTAAATAACCGCAGTACGGACAAGACAGAAGAAGCAGTGCTTGACTTTATCGCAGAGCATCCCGAAAAGCCGGCCAAACTGATGCGGAATACAGAAAACTACGGGCTGGGCGGTTCCCAGAAGATGGCGTTCCACTATGCCGTAGACCATGGCTATGACTACGTCTGCATGCTCCACGGGGACGACCAGGGAAATATCAGGGATTTTCTTCCTATGCTTGCAAAGGGGATTTATGCGGACCATGACTGCGTATTGGGCGCCAGGTTTATGAGAGGCTCAAAGCTGAAAGGGTATTCCAAATTCCGCACCTTTGGAAATATTGTCTATGATTTTATTTTCGCCTTTGTGACCAAGCAGAGGATCTTTGATTTGGGGTCGGGGTTGAACCTGTATAAGACCTCTATGCTGGCGGACGGCTTTTTTGATAAATTTCCTGATAACCTGATGTTTAACTATGTGATGATCTTGGCATCCCATTATTATAAGCACGACATTATTTTCTATCCCGTTTCCTGGCGGGAGGAAGACCAGGTGTCAAATGTGAAGATGGTCAACCAGGCGTTTCAGGTATTGAAAATGGCCTTTACTTATTTGTTCGACCATGAATATATTCACACGGAATTTAGAGAGAAGGTTCACGAGTCCTATACCTGTGAACAGATCGTAAAGCTGGAGGACTAGTCCATGTGGTGGCTGATACCCTTGTTTCTGGCAGGCTTTATATTGGTACATGCGGCCAAGATGTTAAGGCTTTATCTGGTTTTGATGGAGCATAAGATCGGATTTGGCAGGTTTGTACTGTTATATTTAAAGACTACCCTTGTCAATTTAATCATTCCACTGAAATTGGGGGAGCTGTATCGGATCTTCTGTATCAGTAGGGAAACGAAGCACTGGCAGGTAGGCGTGTTGAGCATTCTGGTGGACCGTTTTTTTGATACGTTGGCATTGTGTATGATCCTTCTGCCCCTTGATATTTTGATATTCGGAAGGTTGTCCTTTATTACGCTGTCGTTTATGGGAATCATGGCACTGATCGTCATATGCTATGTATCCATACTGCCTACCTTCCAGTATTTAAACAGATATATCATCAGACAGAAATCATCGGCAAGGGCCATGGCGGCCTTGAAAGGACTGGACGTAGTCAAGATATGGTACGATTTTACCCAGAACCTGATCAGGGGCAGATTTGCCCTGATCCTTCTGTTTTCCTTTGCAGGGTGGTTGTTGGAGATCGGGACCATCAAGCTGCTTGCCGCTTATTTAACGATCCCCTTCGGCGTAGGGGACTTTACCGGATATATAGAGGCCATATTCGGGATCGGCAGCAGTGAATTGTTGAAGCCTTATACCCTTTACGGCATTTTATTTATGTTTGTTTTTACCCTTATAGGGATTGCCGTAATGTTTATAAAGAGCAGGAGTAAAAAGAAAGCATGAAGCGGATTTATGTAGTTTATGATGACAGTCAAATGCCCGGCAGGGAGATCCGGACCATAACGGGAGGCAAAACCTTCGGGGAAACCATTTTCAAAAGGCTGACCCTTTTACAGAGGGTCTCGGATGAGATCGAAAAGGAGTCCCGGGTGGCGGGGATTATGGTATACAGAGGGAAAAAGGATGAGGACGCCCTGTTTGCAGCCCTTCCGTCCGGGGAGGAAAAGGTAGTCATCGTCCATCTCTATTCCAATTTCGGGCTGGCGGACAGAAATGAATTTGCCGTTTTATTAAAAAAGGCCGAATATATGCAGGAGCCTTATACGGCTTTTTGCGACGGAAGGGCGGCCATGACCTTTTTAGATTCTGTGGAAGGCTACAAAAAGGCCTTTCCTGCCCTGACCGCCAGGGAATATGAAGCGGCGGCCATAGAAAATAATGCATTTACGGACCTGTCTGTAAGGGCTAATTTCTTAACCTTTATTACAGGAGGCTTTGACGCCAGATTTTTTAACGCCCTTGAGGGGGATGAATATACGGTCACGAAGCGGTCGTCCAAAAAGGAAAAGATCAAGGCGGAATATGAATTTTATTATCTTTTGCCTGATACCATGAAAATGTGGTTTGTCATGCCTTATGACTATAAGGAGGACGAAAACGGGGCATCCTATACCATGGAGCGGTTCCATATGACGGATATCGCCATCCGTTTTGTCCACGGGGCTGTAGATACGGAGGAGCTTCGGGATATTCTGGACAAGCTTTTTTATTTTATCAGCCACAGGGAAACAAAGCAGGTGGATGTGCCGGAGGGAAAGAAAATTGCGGACAGCCTTTATATCGGCAAATTGAAGGAGCGCATGGAGGAGTTAAAGACCTGTAAGGAATATGCGGATTTTGACAGGATGCTGGCCATGGGTACGGATTATGAAGGCGTTGAAGCTTTAGTTGCCCGTTATGAAAGCCTTTATGAAAAGCTTTCCCTTGATATAGGCGGTCCCGGAAAAGCAAAAGCCGGAGGCTTTACAGGGAGGACTTATGACAGACTGGCTGTGGGACACGGGGATCTGTGCTTTTCCAATATTCTGTACAACAGGGAGTCGGAGATCTTAAAGCTGATCGATCCTAAGGGCGCTTTAAGGAAAGAGGATCTGTATACAGACCCCTATTATGACCTGGCAAAGCTTTCCCACTCTATCTGCGGCGGTTACGATTTCTTTAACAGCGGGCTTTATGAAATTTCCATCAAAAGGGATTTACAGCTTGAGCTTTCCATAGATGTGGATACTGCGCCCTTTGCAGAGATCTTCCGGGAGTATCTTGAGAAAAACGGATTTTCTTATCCTTTGGTAAGGCTTTATGAAGCCAGTCTGTTTTTGTCCATGCTGCCCTATCACATGGACCAGCCGGGTAAGGTTTTCGGATTTTTGCTGAATGCGGTTAAAATATTGGATGAGGTGGATTTATGTACGAAGGATTGACATTTTGTTTTGATATTGACGGGACTTTGTGTCCCATCAAGAAAAAGGATGAGGAATATATCGACCTTGTTCCCTATAAAGAGATGCTTGACAAGCTGAAGGAGTACAAGGAGGGCGGGGCGAAGATCGTTCTGTTTACCTCCCGCAACATGAACAGCTATGGAGGCAATATCGGGCTGATCAATGCCAATACGGCAAAGGTCTTATTGAAATGGCTGGATAAGTGGGAAATCCCCTATGATGAGATCATTTACGGGAAACCATGGCCGGGGCATAAGGGATTTTATGTGGACGACAGGACCGTGCGCCCCGATGAATTCTTAAAATACAGTGTGGATGAACTTGACGAGATTTGCAAAAACAGCAGGTGTAAGGAATGAGAAAAAAGTTGCTCTTTATCAGCGTATTTCTGCTGGTCATGACGGCAGTTGTGCTGTTTTCCCAGGACAGGGAGCCTTCCGCTCTGGTGGCGGGAGAGGAAAAGATCGAAAGCATAAAAGCCAAAACAAAGCCTTTGGAGGAGGAGTTTGTGCTTTTTTTCGACGGAGAAGCCCTGCCCTATAACGAAGGGGAGCATACCTTTTATCTGCCGGTGGATATGACGGACCCGGAATGGGAGGCAGGCAGATTTTCGGGCAGTTTTTTTAAAGAGAATGAGAAAGAGCGGACTGTGGGAGAGGGAAGGGAAGCGGACCTGCTTTTTGCAAAAAGCTATAAAAAGACAAATAAACAGACCGCGATTGCCACGGGCAGCCGTTTTTCCTTTCTGGCGCTTACCAAAGCGGGCTACGGGGAATACAATCTGGTATTTACGGGACTTCCCATGGTAACCTTTACGGGAACGGAATATACCGCCGACGACGGCAGCCAGATGTATCGCCTTAAGGTTTATGATACGGACCACGGGGAAAACTGGGTAACGGAATGTTACACCCAGACGAGGCTTCGCGGGAATACCAGCCTAAGCTATGAAAAAAAGAGCTTGAGGCTGTATTTAAAAGATCTGAATGCTGACGGGACTTTTGAAAAAAACAATGAAAATCTTTTGGGACTCCGGGATGACGACGACTGGATCCTGAATGCTCTTTATGCGGATAATACAAGGATCAGGGACCAGCTCTGTATCGAGTTATGGAACGAAGTGGGGGCAAAAAACAATCCTTACGGGCAGAACTTCGGCACACAGTCCGCCATGGTGGAGGTTGTCATCGGGAACGGCTATCAGGGGATTTATGACCTGATGGTCCCCATAGACAGAAAACAGCTTGGAATGGATGCGGTTTCGGAGCAGCTGGCCGCAGGAGAGACTGTTATAGAGCGTTTATACAAAAGGAAGTATACGGCCCAGTGGAATGCAGAGGACTTTACGGGAGAGCTTCCCGACGCAAACCAGCCCGATTACAGGGGCGGGTTTTATTTAAAGGGAGATACCGTTTTACAGAATGAAGAGGAGTGGAAGCCCTTATATGATCTTGCGTCCTGCTTAGAGGCATCCGATGAGGTATTTGCGTCAGAAATTACAGAAATGGCGGATCAGCAGAACCTGATCGATAACTGGCTGTTCTACCAGGCCATTGCAGGATTTGACAATGAGAATAAAAACATGTATTATGTGGCGAGAAACAGAGGCGGCGGATATTACGGTTATTTTATCCCCTGGGATATGAATCTTTCCTTTGGAGCGGTCTATGCGGAGAACGTATATTACTGCGAGGAAAGCGCGGCGGTGTTAAATGAAATGATTTCCTGGCAGCCTGCCCAGAGGATGTTAGAGCTTAATGTGAACGATTCCGCAGCTTTGGCGGCGGATACATGGGCGGACTGGAGAAAGGGAGCCTTTTCTGATGAAGCTTTGTTAAACAGGATCGTTGATCTGGAACAGCAGATAAAAAATTCCGGCGCTTTTTTAAGAGAGTGCGCCAGATGGCCCGAAGGGAACCAGAATGAGGATTTCAGCTTTTTGTATGATTTTGCCCTTGCAAGGATGAGGGCAGTTGATGAATATGTGGCGGGATTGACGGCCGGCGGAAATGGTGTGCCGGAAGCGAATACGGGCGATGGGACCGGAAGCAGTGAGACAGATGGCAGCGCAGCAGATACGGTCACAGACGATGCACCGGTAAGA
>ULTO01017416.1_pt1 | contig 24031 bp, 24 predicted proteins | sample 1957601 | NCBI WGS metagenome assembly ULTO01 (sample SAMEA4835734, study PRJEB28245) | human gut metagenome | biome: gut microbiome; material: fecal sample | place: Denmark | collected 2008 | reverse complement strand
TATCTGGCGGGGAGCTACCGGGACAAGGCGCTGATGGACAACGACTACGCCGCTGACGGGTACGCGCGGGACATGGAATTGGAACACATTTACGTGGAGGCAAAAAAGCGGCTGGAATGAGGAAGGGGGCGTCCCTGTGCCGAAAAATATGTACACCGTTGCCGGGGACGGCCCCTGCAATGAAAAACTGGCTTTGCGGATACAAGCCGGAGACAAAAACGCCGCGGAGCGGCTCATTTCCCAGAATGAAGGATACCTCACCGAACTGGCGCGGGCGTACACGCCGTGGTGTGAGCTGGAGGACTTGAAGCAGGAGGCGGCGCTGGTACTGCTGGACGCGGCGAGGCGCTTTGATTCCGCCTACGGAACAAAGCTGCTGACCTATGCGACGCCCGCGATAGAAGCGGCGCTGTCCGACTATGCCGCGCGGTATTCTTCCTCTCTGTCCATTCCCATCAGCCGGTACAATCAACTGCGCAGGGTGGCACACCTCTGCGCCGAGGGATGTGACGCATCTGATGTTGAGTTGGCCAAGGTGGTGTGCGGAGAACTGAATGTATCTGCCAAGGTAGCTGGGGTATTGATAAAAGAATACCGGACGCTGTGCTGCACGCAACGCCGCAGAGAACATGGTGGGAGGAGCAGGCGCTGGCAGATCGGTTTATCTGTGAAACAGCAGCACTTGCCCGCGTTTACGAGGTGCTTAGCAAGTCCTAATCAAAATTTTTTAATTCCAAATGCAATAAATCGTCCTTTTCGTGCATTACACAAATGACAGGAGACAGAATTCTACTCTTGACATGGAGTAGTGTGACATAGGTCTCTAAAAAACGGAAAAAAACTGTGATGGAAAATGACATCCAGAAGGTCGTGCTGCGCGGATAAAACCGATTTGGTCAGCGCCAAATGAGAGAGGAGCTTTCGCTTGTGCGAAAGCTCCTCTCTCATTTATGAAAGCTCCTGCAAAGCATTGCCGAGGTCTATGTTGATACAGATCGCCTGCCGCTGGATCTCCTGTGGACACGCCGCCTGTCCTTGGTTGATGCAGGCGTAGGTAGCGTTCGGGTTCTTCGCCGTCATCTGCCAAAACGGATATTTGATGATAACGGGCGTATTGTACCCAACACCCAATTCCAGAAAGAGAATTTTTTGTCCTGCGCGGGTTCGGAGGAAATTCTCATACCGCTCCGCTGCTGCGTGCCAGCCTTCATCCTCGACAAACTTGTTGTCAGAACGCAGGTTCATGGTCAAAGGCTTGCCGCAGTGGGGGCAGGCCGGAAGAAGCTCGGTCGGGATTTTCATATTCTCCTGCCGCTTGACCATTTCACGAATCACAGCTTCGTTATCAAAGGTTTCCTGACAGCACGGCTCGCTGCACTGGAACAGACCATAATCGCCCTGCGTGTAGAACAGCCGCTTTTTGTCAAAGCCCGCCTTCTGAAAGCAGTGGTCAACATTGGTTGTGATAACGAAATAGTCCTTATCAGCCACCAGCTTCAAAAGGTCATCGTAGACCGGTTTTGGAGCATCCATATAGCGGTTGATAAAAATATACCGGCTCCAATACGCCCAGAATTCTTCCTGCGTGGGGAACGGATAGAAGCCGCCGCTGTACATATCCTGAATGCCGTACTTCCGGGCAAAGTCGGAGAAGTGCTGTTCAAACCGTTCGCCGGTGTAGGTGAAGCCCGCCGCCGTAGACAGACCGGAACCTGCACCAATGACCACGGCGTCACAGTTCTGTAATGCTGCTTTCAGCCGTTCCATCGGCTCAGAGCAGCTTTTCGTAGATGGCTTTGTCCAAATCCTTGAAAACATTGAAGATCACCTTCTTGACACTGGTTTGCTTTTTGAGAAATTCTTTGACTGTCGCTACGGCAATCTCTGCCGCTAAGTCATTGGGGAAATGAAACTCTCCCGTGGAAATACAACAGAATGCCACACTTTCTAAGCTATTCTCTGCCGCCAGCTCCAAGCAGGAGCGGTAGCAGGAAGCCAGCAGTTCTTTGTCCGCTTTTGTCACTCGACCGCTGATGATCGGTCCGACAGTGTGCAGCACATACCGGCAGGGCAGATTGAACGCAGGCGTGATTTTTGCCTGTCCGGTGGGTTCCGGATAGCCCTGCTGTTCCATCAACTCTTCACAGGCAAGCCGCAGCTCCACGCCCGCAAAGGTGTGAATGGCGTTGTCGATGCAGCGGTGATTAGGGATATAGCAGCCGGTCATGCCGGAGTTTGCCGCATTGACGATGGCATCGCACTTCAGCGTCGTAATATCGCCCTGCCAGAGATACAGTCCTGGTTGAAAGGGCGTCAGGTCTGTCACATCGGTGATGCCCTTTGCGGCAGTTTCACCTTGCAGGTATGCGTCCTGTGCTTTCAGAAAATCTGCTCCAATGCGCTGCGGGGCACGAATATTCATCAGCCCCCGCAAAAGCTGGCGCTGGCTCTCCGGCTCTGCCGGAATATCAATATCCCGATATTCCGGGCGTTCCTTCAAAAGCGACCGAATGAGAAACTGCCTTTTTTCGCTCTGGTTCATAGTCAAATCCTCTTTTCAATCACCTGCTTAGGGCAGGTTTCCGCGCAACGCCCACAGTGGAGACAATGGTGCTGGTCGATGATTACCGGTTTTCTTGTAATGTCGATGCACTTCTGCGGACAAACGGAATAACACAGCTTGCAGCCGATGCCGCCTTCGCCCACATAGTAGCCTGACGCTTCTTTCGCCGTCTTGCCGATGGTGAAGCTATCCCGGACGATGTGTGCCGGATCGCTGATGTCAAAAAACTCACCGTCCGCTTCATACAGGCAGAACACCTCTAACGCCGTGCGGGTGTCGCCGGGGTAGATGGACTGCATATAGGTGTTCTTCTTGAAAATCTCATCCAGCTTCTCACTGCCGATGTTTTTGATTTTACCTCTCAAGGAAATCGAGATTTTGTCTCTGGTGGCAGATAGGGCGATATTTCCCTGCTCCGAGAGCTGGGAGTAGAACGCCTTGCCCTTGGCAGTAAGGAAATACACGCCCTGCTCATCATAGAGCATCACGTCGATCACACGGGTCTGGGGATGCCCGTCTGCGCCGATGGTGGCAATGGTGGTGGAGTGGATGTTTTCCACCAGCAGCTTCAAATAGTCTTGTTTCGTCATACCGTCAGCGTCCTTTCAGAACCGGCGTAAGCCGTTTATAGGTCAGCATGGTAAATCCGCCGATGACAAGCCCTTTCAGAATGTTGAAGGGCAAGGCATTGAACAGTACAATGTCCAGCTTTGTGTGAATGAACGGCAGAAATGCGCCGAAGGACGCAATAAGCTGACCCAAAGGCATAAAGGTTTCAAACAGCGGCAATAGGATAAAGTAATTTGCCAGTGCTGCGGCAATGCCCATCACAAAGCTGGCAGCGACACAGGCAATCCATGCTGTTTTCTTGGTTTTGCGGTATTTATAAATAACCCCGGCAGCGACTACATAGGAAGCGCCCATCAGGAAGTTGGCGATTTCACCGATACCTCCGGTGGAGGTGGTCATAAGCTGCAAGGCGTTTTTGACAAGTTCAATGAGCAGACCGGAGATCGGTCCGAAAGCAAATGCACCGACAAGTGCCGGAAAGTCCGACAGATCCATCTTTGCAAAGGACGGGGACAGCGGCACGGGAAATTCCACAAAGGCAAGAACATAAGCCATTGCGGAAAGCAGTGCCGTCATGGTGATGGTACGGATATTGAAGGCGGCAGCTCTTTTCGTCTGCTGCATGGTAACAGTGCGATTCATAATGCTCCTATCTTGAGGATATGCTTGGATTTGAAGCAGCCCCACAGGACGGGTGTTCCTGCGGGGCTGCTTCCTCATATCTTCTTTCATCCGGACTATACCGTCGGTGGCGGAATCTCACCGCATCAGGCGCTTTGCGCTTCGCAGACTTTACTGCCGGTCAGGGATTTCACCTTGCCCCGAAGATGTTGAATTGAGAGTTTTGCTTAGAACTCGTAGGGAGGGTTGCCGGAGAAGTCAGCGATGATGCCGTGGGCATTATCCAGATAGAACACCTCGAAGATGGGGTTAGTCGCCTCGCCGTACTGACCCTTCACGATGGGGTTCTGGATGCACATTTCCTTGGCAGCCATGTTGTTCTCAAACACAGCCTTGCCGTGCAGACGGATCCATGCGTATTCCGGGCTGGAAACGGAGATCTCCACCTCCGGGTTTTCCTGCATATCCTTGTAGACGTCCTTGGTGTTGTTGGTGCAGAACCACAGCTTGCCGTCCAGTTCGCCCGCGAACATGAAGGGGCGGCACTTTGCCTTGCCGTCACGACCGACGGTAGCCAGATACTGCACAGGGTTGGCATTCAGAAATTCTACGACTTTGTTCATGATAAGTACCTCCAAAAATTTGTTGTTTTCTCGTGATGCTTTTATTGTAATGGGATTTGTGCGGCTTGTGAAGTACGCACAATATTGTGGTATGGTTACCTCCGGGTAACGATCAGAACTTGCCGTTCTGATTCTGCCAGGTGGACTGGTCTGCGATGGTCTCCATCACATCCCAATGCTCGGCGATCTTGCCGTTCTCCACGCGCCACAGGTCATAGTAGCTGGTGGGCGCACCGCCGAAGGTGCCTTCACTGACGGCAAGGACGAAATTGCCCACCGCCAGAACCATGTGAACTTCATCGTACACCATGGAAATGCCCTGCTCTGCCAGAGCGCCCAGCGCGGCGTTCAGACCAGACACGCCATCGGCAATGCCGCTGTTGTGCTGGATGTAATTGTCACCGTCAAAATAGTCCGGAGTCTTGTCCGGATTGTTGCCCTGCATGACATCGTAGAGGAAATTCTTGACCAGCTCACGGTTTTCCTCGGTCTTGTCCAGATCCGTGACCTCCATCGTGCCGTCCGTCTGGGTGTGACCGGAGGGATTCGGCTCGGCCAGAGCCGCCAGATTGTCCCAATGCTCGGCGATCTTGCCATTTTCGTCAAAGCGGAAGATGTCAAAGGCGACCTGCTCACCGGCACCGGCAAAATTGTAAATCGTCTGCAAGAACACCTTGTCACCGTCCTCAAAAGCACGGATGTTGTTCACTGTGGTTTTCACATCAGCGGATGCAAGATATTCCACGGAACCGATGAAGGCATCCGCACCGGTGCCGTATGCCAGATTGTGCTGGATGTAGCCATCCGCCAACAGGCTGCGGGCGGTGTCCGTATCGCCGGTGGCAAAGGTGTTGATGAGCGCCAGCGCCTTTTCGGTCTGGGTCTGCTCCTGCTGGACAGGCGTCGTCTGCTGGGTGTTTTCAGCGGGTGTTTTGGTCGCAGCGTCCTTGGAGCCGCAGCCGGTGAGAGCTGTGCCGATCATGGCAAGAGCCAGCGCGAGGGAAAGAATTTTTTTCATTTTGAGTAACCTCCTTGGTAATTGGGCTTGCTTTCGTTTGCCTCTGGCATTATAATAATGCCGTAGCCCCAATTCGTAAAGTAAGCACAATATTGTGCCGTAGTTACCAAATAGAAACTAATGGGTAGTTACCAGAAAGAAACGATTGCGCCGTTACTGGGTTTTCCGGCTATTTGGCGCTTGAAAAAAATTTTATGGAGGGATTCAAATATGAGCGAAATGACCGCAAAAGCCGCTCTTCCTGCCTGCCCTGTGGAGACCACGCTGACCCTCATCGGTGATAAGTGGAAGGTGCTGATCCTGCGTGACCTGATGCCGGGAACAAAGCGGTTCGGGGAGCTGAAAAAGTCCGTAGGCAATGTGTCTCAGAAGGTCTTGACCGCCCAGCTCCGGGCAATGGAGGAAAACGGGCTTGTCCACCGTGAGGTCTACGCCGAAGTACCGCCGAGGGTGGAATATTCGCTGACGGAACTGGGCAAGAGCCTGAAGCCCATTTTGGATTCCATGTGGACATGGGGCGAGGGGTATAAGAAACAGCACGAGATAACAGAGAAGTGATCTCTGCAAGACGCCCAACGAGGCCCGCTGCCGTCCCGGAGCGATAGGGCGCAGACTACTATTTGACTACTGCTGCAAAAAACCTCGGAAGCCCTGTCCTACAAGGCTTCCGAGGTTTTTCTCCAAAATGGCGGAAATTTGTGCAGCACCAACCAAACCCTTGCGCCGCAGGGCTTTTCGGTTTGAAGGAACTATCCTGCGTCAAAGCTCCAGTATTCCCTGCAATCCCGCGCTGGCGGCCTTTTTGTTCTTGTCGAAGAGATATCCGGCGTGGTGGCGGGAGTCATAGATCTTCCGCAGTCGCTTGAAGCAGCTGCCTGAAATGGTAATGCGGTGTCAAACCTTCAACGCCCCTTTTAGGGGCAGGTCAAACCACCAGATTACTGGTGGTTATGATTACGGGTTATACAGGATCATGTGCAGAATGGTGGTTTGGTCGGAGATATTGCGGTAGGCGTGGGTGGTGTCACCTTGAAAGCGGACGCTTTCGCCCGCCTGAACAACAATTTCCTTCTGATCAGCTGTGATTTCGATTGCACCGGCGAAAAGGGTGACAAACTCGGTGGTACCCCGCAGATGCGGCTCCGACTGCCAATGGCTGCCGGGAGCCAGCTCCATATAGTAGACGGAGAACTTCCGGTTTTCATCGTCCGGAAAAAGGCAGTAGTTCTTTACCTTGCCGCCGTCCTCCAAGATGGGCTGCATCTCCGCAGTTCGCACCACCTCATAGGGGGCCTTGGGGGAAACGGTCAGCGCGTTGAAGGGAACTTTCATGCCGTTGGAGAGCTTCCACAGGGTGGAAAGCGTCGGGTTACCCTCCCCACGTTCCACCTGTGCCAGCATACTTTTGCTGACACCACTGAGCTTAGCCAACTCGTCCATACTCAGTTTCTTTTCTTCTCGCAGTCGTTTGATATTTCGTGCGACGATTAAATTCATTGAGTTCATTGTATACTCCTACTATTGACAATATAATGCACATGATATATTATTATATCGCACAAGTAACGATAGTATTATACCGCAAACAAGAAGAAAAGAAAAGGACTTTGTTCCGCACGTTTTGAAGCAAGGAGGCAGCGCATGAAATTTGATTTTGACCAGAGGATCGACCGCACCCAAAGCATCTCTATCAAATGGTCGCCGGAGCTGCGGCAGCAGATGTACGGCGAGAGAGATATTATCCCCATGGGTATTGCGGATATGGACTTCAAAACCGCTCCGGCCGTGGCGGAGGCCATTCAGCGCCGCGCCGCTCACGAAACCTACGGCTATGGCTATCCTGCGCCGGAATATTTACAGGCGTGCGCGGACTGGCAGAAGCGCCGCAACCATTGGGATGTGAAGCCTGAGTGGATCGTCTATACGCCCGGCGTCAATATGGCGCTGGTGTGCGCGATCGAAATGTATACGCAGCCGGGCGACAATGTGATCATCCAGTCGCCGGTCTATTACCCTTACTATGACTATGTGCGTGGGACGGGGCGCAATGTGGCGCTGAACGCACTCGTTAACCGCGAGGGCTATTATGAAATCAATTTTGCAGAGCTCGAAGCGCTTGCAAAAAAGCCGGAAACAAAGCTGATGCTGCTCTGTAACCCGCACAATCCCGTAGGCAGAGCGTGGACAAAGGAAGAACTGGAGCGCGTGGGCCGGATCTGCCTTGATAATGGTGTGATGATCGCGGTCGATGAGATCCACGGGGATCTTGTTCTGCCGCCCCACCGTCATACGCCCTTTGCCACGGTGTCTGAAGAGCTCGCGCAGCACTGCATCGTATGCACCTCGCCCTCCAAGACCTTTAATCTGGCGGGGCTTCTGGTGTCGGATATCATCATTCCCAACGATGCGATCCGAGAAGCCTTCTGCAAGAAGATGGCGCCTTACTACCTGTGGCCGGGAAATTTCGGAGCTGTGGCACAGATCACAGCCTACACCGAGGGTGAAGAGTGGCTGGAGGCGCTACTTGCATACCTGAAGGAAAATGCGGAGTATATTGCGGCGTTTATTACGGAGCGGATGCCGCAGGTAAAGTATCGTATCCCGGAGGCCACCTATCTTGCGTGGCTGGACTTCCGCGCCCTTGGTATGAGCGATGAGGCGCTCTGGCACTTCATGCGCCATGAGGCGAAGGTTGCAACGGACAACGGCGTGATGTTCGGCCTGAACGGAGAGGGCAGGGGCTTCCAGAGGTTGAACTTCGCCTGCCCACGCAGCCAACTGAGCGAAGCTCTGAACCGCATCGCAGACGCGCTGGATACGCGGTCTTTGTACAATAACTGACTGGCGTAGGGGTGCTCAGTTGAACCGAGTCGTATGACCTGCGAGGCGCGCAGACTACTATTTGACTACTACCGTGAAAAACCTCGGAAGCCCTGCCCGATAAGGCTCCCGAGGTTTTTCTTCAAAATGGAGGGAATTTGTGTAATCTCAACCAATCCCTTGCGCCGCAGGGCTTTCCGGTTTGACGGCCTGATAACTCCGACTCTGTAGGCCGCTGGTTCGAATCCAGTCGGGCGTACCAAAAACCGTCTCAAACGATACGTTTGAGACGGTTTTTATATGCTGAGAGTTATGGAAAGCGAAGTGTGATTTGACCACTATGGCGCGTTTTGTGATCCAACTGAGCTATTAGGATGATTTATGCCGAATGCCAGCATATACCATATAGTTGGATAGCAATAATATTGGCTTTATCATTTTGATTTTTACTTGTCATCCACAGTTGTCCGGCGTAAAATAATGATGAGAAAGATGAGTAATGTGTGGGAGGCGCAACAATGAATCCCTCGGCTGACAAAGCCTATCTATTCGAGCAGATGCCCGTGCCGCAGGCAGTACGGCGGCAGATTTTCCCCTCCATCGCCAGCCAGATGGTGCTGTTACTCTATAATCTGGCAGACACCTACTTCGTGGGACTGCTGAACGACCCGCCCCAGACAGCAGCGGTGTCGGTGGCCTACACCATCACCGTGCTGATGACGGCCATCGCCAATCTGTTTGCCGTAGGCGGGGCCAGTTGTATGGCCCGCGCCATGGGCAGGCATGATACGGTCAGCGCACGGCGGATCGCGGCCATCTCCTTCTGGTGGTGCCTGTTCTCGGCGGTGTTGTTTTCCGGGGTGTTTGCCCTGTTCGCCTCTCCGCTGCTGCGCCTGTGCGGGGCTACGGCGGAGACCTACGCGCTGGCGTTCCGCTACGCCAGATGGGTGGTCATCTGGGGCGGCCCCTGCGCCATTCTCAACATTCTGCTGGCCAACCTCATGCGGGCCGAGGGCAGCGCCGGTCTGGCGTCGGCAGGCGTCTCGTTAGGTGGTATCATCAACATTGTCCTCGATCCGATTTTTGTGCTGCCGCAGTTTTTAGGGCTGGGCGCTGAGGGTGCGGGACTAGCTACCGCCATCTCCAACGGCATCGGTACGCTGTTCCTGCTGACCTGCATTTTCTGCAAGCGCCGGAGTTCCATGGTTTCACTGCGGCCTCGTAGCTTACGTTATACCCCCAAGCATGTGGGCGGTATTCTGAAGATCGGTTTTCCCTCCTGCACCCAATACCTGCTGACAGTAGTGGCGGTGGGCGCACTGATGAAGTTCATGTCCGCCTATGATACCGATGCGGTGGCGGCGCTGGGCATCGTCAAGAAGCTGGATATGCTGCCTCTGTATTTCTCCATCGGCGTGTCCAACGGTATCTTACCGCTGCTGGCCTACAACTACGCCTCCGGCAATAACGACCGGCGGCACCGGGTGTTCAAGCTGGGCTGCGGCGTGTCGGTGGCGTTTTCGCTGCTGTGTGTGCTTTTGTATGAGCTGCTGGCTCCTACACTGATTGGATGGTTCATCGACACGCCTGCCACCATCGCTTACGGCGCGGCGTTCCTGCGGATCATGGTGCTGGCTATGCCTATGATGGCGGTGTGCTATCCCATGATCACCCAGTTCCAGGCCATGGGGCGGGTGAAGGAGTCGCTGATCTGCTCCGTTTTGCGCAAGGGCGTGCTGGATATTCCACTGCTGTTTCTGCTAGATGGCCTGATCCCCATGTACGGCTGCACCATGGTGCAGCCTGTTGTGGATTGTATTTCCATGCTGATGGCTCTGTGGTTCTATGGCCGGATTATGCGGGAGAACAAGGTGATACACTGATATCTACAGCAACTGATAGTCAAAAACCGTCTCAAACAATACGTTTGAGACGGTTTTTATATGCTGAGAAGTTACGAGTAACAGAGCTCTGCAATTAAAGGAAGCTCGTTTTGCAGACATGACAGGAATGAGGGTTCCCTTTTAAGGGTTATAAAGAATCATATGCAAGATTGCGGTTTTATCAGAGGGATTACAATAGGCATGCGAAGTATCACCCCGAAAACGGATGCTTTCACCGGCCTGAATGACAATGCTCTTATGGTCGGTTGTGATCTCCAGCGCACCGGCGAATAGTGTGACAAATTCGGCGGTTCCACGCAGATGTGGTTCTGACTGCCACTGGCTGCCTGGAGCCAGTTCCATGTAGTAGACAGAAAACTTCCGATTTTCGTCGTCCGGAAAGAGGCAGTAGTTTTTTACGTTTCCGTTGTCCTCTAATATGGGCTGTATATCAGATATTCGGACTATCTCATAGGGGGCCTTGGGCGAAACGGTCAACGCGTTAAAGGGAACCTTCATGCCGTTGGATAGTTTCCACAGTGTGGAGAGCGTTGGGTTGCCCTCGCCGCGCTCTACCTGTGCCAGCATACTTTTGCTGACACCACTGAGCTTAGCCAACTCATCCATACTCAGTTTCTTTTCTTCTCGCAGTCGTTTGATATTCCGCGCGACGATCAAATTCATTGAGTCCATTGTATACTCCTACTATTGACAATATAACGCACAAGACGTATTATTATATTGCACAGCAGCCCGCTGCGCCATAAAAAAACTATACATCAAACGGAAGAAAAAGAAAAGAACTTTATGCAATGTATTCTGAAAAGAGGAGGCAGCATATGAAATTTGATTTTGACCAGAGGATTGACCGGACACAGAGCATATCTATCAAATGGTCACCTGAACTGCGGCAGCAGATGTATGGAGAAAAGGATGTCCTTCCTATGGGAATCGCGGATATGGATTTCAAGACTGCGCCAGTTGTGGCGGAGGCTATCCAGAGCCGTGCTGCCCATGAGACCTATGGCTATGGTTACCCGGCACCGGAATACTTACAGGCTTGCGCGGGCTGGCAGAAGCGCCGCAACCATTGGGATGTGAATCCAGAGTGGATCGTCTACACACCCGGCGTGAATATGGCGTTGGTATGCGCAATCGAGATGTATACGCAGCCGGGAGATAATGTGATCATTCAATCACCAGTATACTATCCGTATTATGATTACGTTCGGGGAACAGGCCGCAATGTAGCGCTTACCCCACTGGTTGATCATAATGGCCACTATGAAATGAATTTTGCGGAGTTGGAAACGCTGGCGGAAAAGCCGGAAACAAAGCTCATGCTGCTGTGTAATCCTCATAATCCGGTAGGCAGAGCGTGGACAAAAGAAGAACTGGAGCGTGTAGGTCGGATTTGTCTGGACAATGGCGTGATGATCGCGGTAGACGAGATCCACGGTGACCTGGTTCTGCCGCCTCACCGTCATATTCCCTTTGCCACAGTGTCTGAGGAGTTGGCACAGCACTGCATCGTATGCACATCGCCGTCCAAGACCTTTAATCTGGCCGGGCTGCTGGTGTCCGATATCATTATACCAAATGATATGATTCGAGAGGCGTTTTACAAAAAGATGGCGCCCTACTATCTGTGGCCGGGTAATTTCGGCGCTGTAGCACAAATTGCTGCCTACACCAAAGGTGAGGAATGGTTGGAGGAACTGCTGGCATACTTGAAGGAAAACGCAGAGTATATTGCAGAGTTTATCGCAAGAAGGATGCCACAGGTGAAGTATCACATTCCGGAAGCAACATATCTGGCATGGTTGGATTTTCGTGGACTTGGTATGGATGATGGGGAGCTTTGGCACTTTATGCGACATGAGGCGAAAGTTGCCACAGATAATGGTGTGATGTTTGGCTTGAATGGAGAGGGCAGTGGCTTCCAACGGCTGAACTTCGCCTGCCCGCGGAGCCAACTAACCGAAGCCCTGACTCGCATTGCAGATGCGTTGGATATGCGGAAACGATAAAAGCAAGAGGCCGCGATAAGATAGCGAGTATAGTACAAGAGATCACAGCTGCAATTAACACACAGAGTTGCGTCTGTGACCTCTTGGCATCCTCTATATCTCCAACATCCCTTGCAGTTCCGCACTGGCAGCTTTCTTGTTCTTGTCGAATGCGTGGGCGTAGATATCCAGCGTGGTGGAAGGTTGGACATCATGGGTAGGTATGTGCCCTGCCGACGGAACAGGAAATCATCGGTAGTCAGTTCTTGTTCGTTGTAGGTCTGGGTGATGTACTGACATTTGCGCCGGTAACCTCATAAAACAAAAAAGCCCCACTAGGAGCCAAGAAAAAATCTTGATTCCGAGTGGGGGTATGAAAAGAGGCGTTGCTGCTGCGGGAGCTGTGGCAATGCTTTTTTATAGTTTAGTCGTCGTATAATCTTTTTTGGGAGCGCCATGAGCGAAATAGGCAAGGCGATTAAGAAGTCGATTCTGCGATTTCAGACTGTTTTTCAATGCAGCTCCAAAAGCGTATTGCATCGGCAGAATGCTTTTTGCCTTTCTTGCGAAGCATGGAGAAGTACCAGGTATAGTCCTCTTCGCCAAGGCGCAGAATGGCAAGCTGCGGCAGGACACTTTTGGGAAACTCTTCCGTGAAAACGAAGTCCGGGATAATTGCGTAGCCGGAGTTCGGATGAGAGAGGAGATCCGAGATGCGGGAATACAGATGGCTCATAATAATGCGCTTGCCGGGCTTCAGGCCAAAGCGCTGCTCAATATCTTTTTCCGCATCTCGAAGAATGTACTCAGAGCCCATTTCATAGCTGCGCTGATCTGCCAGTGCTTCGGGTACGACTCTGAGCGGTTTTTCCAGTGTAGCTTCATCGTCGGAAATAATAGGATTATTTCGATTGCAAACGATTACGACACGTTCCTTGCGTAACGGCACCACGTCGCATTCCTCATCGCCGCCGGGATGTGTATGACCAAAGCCAATGTCCAGTTCCTCCTGAATGACACGGTTGCGCACGGTGGTGGTTGTTCCCTCCCAAATGGAGTAACTTGCACGGGGGTACATGTTTGTGAAATGCGATATAATTGTTTCTGTGACATTCTGGCTTTTTTGCATTGGCACACCCAGCCGCAGGGGCATATTCTCGCCCGCAGTTTCAGAGGCAATCTTTGCACGCATTACCTGCTCTTTATACTGAGCGTCCTTCAGATAATCATAGTAAGTTTGCCCTGCTTGCGTTAGGCGCAGGGGCGAATATTTGCGATCAACCAGTTTTGCGTCCAGTTCTTTTTCCAGTTGATTGAGGTATTGCGTCAGCGAGGGTTGGGCAATATAGAGTGATGCGGCGGCCTTAGTGATGTTTAGATGTTCCGCAATTGCAAGAGAATAGTACCGTCTACGGGATTCCAACATAGCAATTTTCCCCCTTTACTCTATACAACTATACTAAAAAGCCTATACCATTGTCAAATAAAAGTCAAAAATTTAGTCAGTGCTTGGCGTACATTTTGTGAAATACTACATTTTTTGACTTGTAATACTGTTCAGTTTAATGAAACTCATAGGCGATTGTCTATGATGATTGAAAAAGATGTATTTTTCTTTTCTGCTCCCTTGTTGTATGGTAAAAACAGAGAGCAGAAGCCAAACACTTAGTGCAAATAAATCATGAAAAGAGGTACATCTCATGGCAAAGAAAAAAATGACCGTGTTGGATTTTAAGAAATTCAAAGAAGAGGGTCGGAAATTTGCATACTGTACAGCCTATGATTACACAACAGCCTCAATTGTCAACGAAAGCAATGTGGAAGTCATTCTGGTTGGCGATTCCTTGGCAATGGTCATGCTGGGCTATAACTCAACCGTCGGTGTCACGCTTGACGACATGATCCATCATATTCGTCCTGTGGTGAAGGGGGCGCCCAATACCTTTGTTGCAGGCGATATGCCTTTCGGAGCCTATCAGGAGAGCCCGGAGCAGGCTATCCGCAGCGCCTGTCGTATATTGATGGAGACCAATTGTGACTGTGTGAAGCTTGAGGGCGGAGCAGGCATGGCGCCCACCATTAAGCGCATGGTTGACGTTGGTATCCCCGTCATGGGTCACATCGGCCTGACACCGCAGAGTGCAAGCAGTATTGGAGGTTTCAAAGTGCAAGGCGGCACACCCGAGGGCGCAAAGAAGCTCATTGAGGATGCCAAGGCACTGGAAGAAGCCGGTGTATTTTCCATTGTTGTGGAGTGTGTGCCCAGTGTAGTTGGCAAGGCGCTCACCGAGGCGGTCAGCGTGCCTGTCCTGGGTATCGGTGCCGGTCCCGATGTGGATTGCCAGGTGCTTGTGACGCAGGACCTGTTGGGCATGTACGGCGACTTCAAACCCAAGTTTGTGAAGCAGTTTGCTCATGTTCGCGAAGAGATGGTGAAGGGACTGAACCTGTTCCATGAGGAGACAATCTCTGGCGCATTCCCCACCCCGGAGTACTGCTTTAATAAAGAAGTAGAAATTCCAAAACTGTATTGACGAATTATTTGCGTTGGTGAATGATCGCCAATATCTGAGCAATTGAATCTCTGATTAACAAAGGAATATCGTAAAAATACATTAAAAAAGGAGAATGACTATGAAAACGACAAAAATGCTTCGAGAAATGCTGAACTCTGGAGAACCCTTCCTGACTGCCGGTGCCAATGATGCGCTGAGTGCTGTTATCGCCGAACGTGCTGGCTTTAAGGCCATCACCATGGGTGGATATCTGGCAACAGCCGTCTCCCTTGCTCGTCCCGATATCGGTTTGATGACTATGACCGAAATGGCTGAACAAGCACGCCGCATCTGTGCAGTTACAAACATTCCTCTTATCGCTGATGCTGATAACGGCCACGGCAATGTGCTGAATGTGATCCGCACCATCCAGGAGATGGAAAACGCGGGTGCCGCCGGCGTCGTGCTGGAGGACCAGGTCATGCCCAAGCGTTGCGGTCACATGGCTGGCAAGAAGGTCATCCCCATGGAGGAGCATGTCCAGAAGATTCGTGCGGCTGTCTATGCCCGACAGGATCCTGACTTTATTATCATTGGCCGCACGGATGCCCGTCAGGCTCACGGTATTGAAGATGCCATTGCCCGCGGTAAAGCATATGCCGAGGCAGGAGCAGACGTCATCTTTGTGGAAGCCCAGGAGAATATGGAAGAACTGGAGCGGGTACCTAAGGAAATCAACGGTGTTCCTCTGGTTGTCAACATGATCGAGGGTGGCCGTACGCCTCTGCTGTCCAAGGATGAGCTGGGCAAGATGGGATATCAGGTAATCTTCTATAATCTGGGCAGCCTTTATACTCAAACCAAGGCCATTCAGGACTACTGCGAATATGTCATCGCCCACGGCACCTCTGCTGGCTTCACTGGCCCCATGGTCACCTTTGATGAGTTTAACAGCATCGTGGGTCTGCCTGAGCTGCGGGAGCTGGAAGAAAAGTTTAAGGGCTGACACAAGAAGCAGAACACATCACACATCATATTAGCTGATTCTATATTGCTTATGGATGATGGTACACCAAGCTATTCCTAAGAGAACTTGCCAATATCCTTATCAGTGAGTTTTCTACAATGATTGTACCATACGGCTAGGTATGTATATTCCTGCAAATGGAAGCTCTATATCTGGCCGAAAACGCAAAAAAGAGAAAGGGTTACCCTATGAACAAGGTAGCTAGAAAAATTGAAAAATTCTTTTCGACTTTTATTCCGGATGCGTTCCCCTTATCCTTTGTTTTGATGGTCGTATGCATGACCATGGCCAAGATTTTAACGCAAAGCAGTTTGTCGGAAATTCTCGGTATCACATCTTATGGTATGGTTTCCCTGTGGTCTTTCACCATACAGATTGTTACTGTAATGGTGTTGGGTTATTGCGTAGCGTGTGCTCCCCCTGTGGAGCGATTACTGGGCAAGATTGCCCGCTCTTTGGGTGAAAATCCGATTCACGTAATATTTTTAACCGGCATTATCTGCAATATTATCCAATACATAAATTCGAATGTCGGCATGATTGCTGCCGCTGTCATCGCAAGAGAGGTTATTAAAAACAACCGGCATGTCCGTCCAGGTATTGTGGTGGCCGTCTCCTACTCTGGCATGTGCGTACATTGCCTTGGCCTTTCCCCTGCGATTTTCTCGACGGTTGCGACAGCCGGACATGCCTTTGAAGAACACATAGGCATTATTCCTTTCAGTGAAACGACTTTCTTTATTCCCAATATAATTATTTCCATCGTGTTGGGAATTGGAATTCCGTTTGTAATGGCGGTTGTTCACCCTAAAGACTTTGTGAATCCGTTGTATGATCCCCAGAGCGAAACCACACATTTGGAGGGGGAAGCTGAATCAGTGACTCCTGTAGAGGACAACTCAGATGTTTTGGAATTTAAGCGCTCGAAGTTTGTGAGATTCTTTGAGGATAGCAAGATTTTCAGTTGGATTATCGGTATTGTGCTCTTGATTGGACTTGTATTTTGGTTTAAGCTGTTCGATGGTTCTTTGAACTTTGACACAATTACCGTGCTACTTTTCGGCCTTGCTTTGGTTTTGTGGGGCAGTCTGGAACGAATGGCTAACTGCGCTGCAGATGGTGTTCGATCCATGTACGCGGTAGTTATCAGTTTCCCAATTTATGCCGCTATTATGAAAATCATGACCGATACCGGCCTGGCTTCCGTTATCAGCAATTTCATTGTTTCCAACAGCTCGAAGGATTCTCTTCCGGTTCTTTCATTCTGGGCCGCAGGATTCATCAATATTTTTGTTCCTTCTGCCGGTGGCCAGTGGGTAGTACAGGCTCCCACACTGGTGTCTGCAGCAACCGCCTTAGGCACTTCGTATAACAAAATTGTTACTGCTGTGGCTTTGGGCGACTGCTGGACGAATATGATTCAGCCCTTCTGGGCTTTACCGATTCTGGGAATCACCAAGGTTAAATGTCGGGAAATGATCGCTTTTACGGCCGTTATTTGCTTGTTCGAGGGAATTGCTGTATCCTTGATTATGGCCTTTGTATATCCGATGTTTTAAAAGAAAGGGTGTTTTGTTTGAGAAATTACCGTTTTGTTGATTTATCTCAGCCTCTTTATAACGGCATTCCACTGGCAAATGTTTTGCCTCGGTTCGTTCTGTGGCCTTGCTTGGAAAAGCGTGTGGGAGATTCTGTAAACAGCAATGCTGCTCTGATTAGCGACCATACCGGTACTCACTGTGACGCACCTCGTCATATGTTTGATGACGGAAAATCTGTCGATCAATTTCCAATTGACGCGTATTCAGGTCCTGCCGTTTGTTTGGATGTAAGGCATCGTGATGGGATGGCTATTACTGCTGACGATGTGAAGGAAGCAGAAGCTAAAGCTTTTCGTGAAATTCAGGCAGGCGATGTGGTGCTTTTGGCAACCAATCATTCTCGCCTTTGGAGAGAAACTCCTGAAGGCTACGAATACCTGAAAAACCGCCCTTGGATTGATCCATCTGCTGCGGAGTATTTCGTTGAAAAGGGGATTAAAGCGATTGGAATTGATGTGGGAGGTCCCGATCCCCTCGGCGGCACACATATCATTCATGAAATGCTACTGTCCCGTGACATTCTCATCACAGAAAGCCTGTGTAATTTGGAACAGCTCATTGGCAAAGACTTTTATTTTCTGGCGTTTCCTCTCAAATTTACGGGTTCTTCTGGTGCACCGACCCGTGCTGTTGCAATGCTTGAAGAATAATTTCGGTATCCATTTTATATTTCTTAAATTTGAGGAAGCCGTCGCATAATTGAGCAAAAGATATAACATAACAAATCTCCGTGTCCGTTAAGACATGGAGATTTGCTATTGTGTGATTCAGAATCTAGCTGAGATATCCTGTTTCATATCTCCAGCATCCCCTGCAGCTCCGCGCTGGCGGCTTTTTTGTTCTTATCGAAGGCGTGGGTATAGATGTCCAGCGTGGTGGAGGGCTGGCTGTGGCCGAGGATGCCCGCTACCGTGGCCACATCCGCACCGCCTGCAATCATCAGGCTGGCGGCGGTGTGGCGCAGGCTGTGAACATTGAGCTGCTCCGGCAGGCCGTTCTTTTTCAGAATGCACTTGAACCGCCAGGTGAAGGTAGTGGGCGTCATAGGCAGGCGTGTGCCCTGTCGGCGGAACAGGAAGTCCGTTGTTTCCAAATTTCTTTCATCATAGGTCTGAGTGATGTACTGACACTCGCGCCGGTACTCCCGCAGGAGGCTTTCCATCTCGGCGGAGAAGTAGACGTACCGATCGCCGGAACGGGTCTTGGGTTCCTTGACGAAGATCTCGTCGCCGGTGATCTTTACCGCATTGCGGCAGATGTGGATGGAGCGCTGTTCCCAGTCAATGTCCCGCCATTGCAGGGCGCAGCACTCACCACGCCGCATCCCTGTGGCGATGATGAGTTTGAAGTACGTCTCGTACTTGATGCTCTCGTTCTCCAGCGCGGCGATGATCTTCTGGGCTGTTTCCTCGTCTGCGATTTTCTTTTCTGCCTTTTTGCCTGCGTAGCGGTAGGTGCGCCACGCGGGATTGTGCGTAAGAAAGCCACCCTCCACGGCGTCGGAGAGGATGCTGCACAGCGTCGCGTGCACGCCCTCAACGGTGCTCTCGGAGAGTGGCTTTCCGGTTACGTCACTTTTCGTCTGACGCAAGTCTGCATAGAGTTTTCGGAAGTGCTCGGGCCGCAGCTCGGTGAGCTTGTAGTGACCCAGCACGGGGAGGAAGCGTTCCAAGTCCTGTTTATCCCGATGCAGTGTGGACTTGGCCAGCTTGCCGGGAGCGATGTCCCGCAGCCACAGCTCGGTGTACTGGGCGAGGGTGAGATTTTTCTTCGGCTGAGGGTCATCTTTGCAGGAGCGCTCGAACAGGACAGCCTGCTCGTTGAGCCATTTCTCAGTCTGCTTTGGCGTCAGCTCCTCCGGAGGCCGGACGGTTTTCTGCTGGGACTTGATGCGGTTGCCGTTGTAGTCGTAGCCCATGGAGACCACGATGAGATAGCTGCTGCCGCGCTTGCGAATACTTGCCATGAATGTTCTCCTCTCTGGTTATGTGTACTGTTGTGCTTTCGTCTGTCAACACAACATACCCAAAGAGGCGGAAAATAGCTATACCCAAAAGGCAGAAAGAAAAATTATTTTCCTGCTACCTTTTGCAGCGGGAAAATCATACCGCTGCCGGGATGCAGTGAAGTGAGCATGGACGCGGCGGCTTCCTGCTTGCGGGATAGTTCCGGATGGCAGTAGGTGCGTTCCAGAAAACCGGTGTCGCCGTGACCGGCCAGCTCTGCCACCGTCTGCTTGTCGATGCCGCTGTGCAGCAGGGTGGAGACGAAGAAGTGGCGCAGGGTGTGCAGATGATACTCAGCAGGGAAGCCGTTGGCGGCGTAAATTTTCCGCAGACGTTTCGTGAATGTATCAGGATGGATGAGGGTTCTATCCGAGTTGACGAACAAATACGGACTGAGCTCTCTGCCATGCCTTGCCGCCTCCTGCGCCAACCGCCAGCGGTAACTGAGCAGCACACCACGCAGGGTGGGGGAGAGAATGATTTGCCGACTGTGACCGTTTTTGGTGCTGCCTTCCACCACACCACTGCCCGCAACGATGCCGCGGGAGCGGCTGACGGTGAGGATGAATCCGTTGCCGCTGGTGCGGAAGTCCGACCAGCGCAGAGCGCACAGCTCACCACGGCGGCAGCCGGTGGCCATGGCCAGCAGATAGAACACACGGAAGTGTCGCGGCTCTCTGGCGAGGGCTTGCAGCAGATGCTGCGCTTCTTCGACAGTAGGAATGTGCTGGTCGGTGTGTTGGGCTGCGGGCAGATCGATCATGCGGGCGGGATTCTTCTGGATGATCTCGTTGCGTTTTGCGTCGCTGAGCACAGCAGACACAGCGGACAGATAGTGCTGAACGGTGGTTTCTTGAATAGGCTGACCGCTGCGACTCTTTCGCTTGCGGAGTTGGCTGAGCATATTTTCAATCGCCAGCGGACGCAGTTTGCACAGGGGGATGGCTCCGATGTAGGGATAGACCACCTCCAGTTGGCGACGGTAGGCAGCCAGCGTGCTGGGAGCGTATTTGCTCTGGCGGGACAGCCAGCTCTCGGCATAGTCCTGAAAGGAGGTGTTGCCATCCTCGCTGAAGCCGTACTTAAAGCGGCGTTCCAGTTCCTCCGCTTCGTGCATGACGTACTGCCGGATGCTGCGCGAAGCGACAGACTTTGGCACTTGGATAGTCTGGGATTTGCAGATTTTCTTGCCATTGCGGTAGCCGTTGCTGATGGTAATTTTGTACTTACGCTCGGTGAGCTGTTTGATGCTGGCCATCAGTAGTTGTCCTCCTGAATTACATCTTTCAGTGAGATGGTACCCCGTGTGCTGTTGATCTCGCGGACACTGTTGCCGCGCATCTTGTTGTAATCCTCACGGGTCATGTCCACATCGGCAGCTAGTAGGTGGTTGGTAATGTTGTGTTCTACGGCCAGGTTGAACAGCAGCTTAGCCATCCGGTTTGCGAACACGCCCAGCGTCCCCTCTAGAACGTCAGCCACCGCAAGGGGCAGAAACGCACTGGCGTTCTGCGCCTTCAGGTAGCCGTCATAGAACCGAACGGCCTTCTCTACGAATTCACTCTGGCTGCCGCAGTTGCCCAAAGCCACGTCCGATTCGACCATTTTCTTCGCTTCCGGCGTGAGCCAAAAAGCGTACTTTTCTTTGTTGTTCGTCATTTGCGTTTTCCTCCTTAGAATTTTGCTGTGACCCCGCAGGTTGTTCCGTAACTGCGGGACTTTTTCTGTTTTCGACCCCACTGCCCACCGAAAACGCCGCTCCACAACGCCGGTGGTGGAATCCCGCAACTGCCCGCACTGTGGGCAGAAGTGGCTGGGGTGGGGGCGCGCACGACGCCACCCCTTTCTCCTGCTGCTTTTTCGGCGCACCGAAAAGCTCCCCGACACGCCCGTAAATGGGCCGGGTGGTATCCGTACCCTGCCTCCGCCCTGCGAGGCCACAAAGCGGCCCACAGGCGGCAACACGGCGGGCAACGGGCGCGAGGTGCGGTGTGGCTGGGAATTTTCCTTTTTCTCTTCTGATTTTGCTCCAAAATCGCAATTTTTCGGGGTGAAATGGAAAGATATCTCCTCTGACCAAAACCGAACAATTATCGTTGATTTACACCCTCCGCAGGGTCGATAGGGACGGTGTTTGCGGTAGTGATATTTGCGTCCCTATCGGCCCTCCGGAGACAGATGAGACGCTCTCCGTTGCTCTTGCGGAAGGATACCATGATGCCGTTTTTGCCCAGCGTATCAACGTTTTTACGGATGCGGCGGGACAGAAGATTGGGCGTGAGCCTCTCCACATCATCAGGGTCGATGATTTTCAAGAGGGTCGCTGCAGGGACGCTGATGGCAGGCTGCTGACGCAGCACTTCAGAGAGAAGAGAAAGAAGCCGTGCGTCAGGCTGCATGGTTTGTGGACAGTCATCTGAGAGTAAATTCCAGAGATGCGTTTCGCTGTCGAACTCCAAGCGCAGTTCTCTGTATACAATATCGCGCCCAGTGCAGTAGAGCGTTGCAGTGTTTTCGCTGCGACTCGTTTTCATCAATACAAAGTTCGTATCGGTAGCACCACTGATACCGTTTGTGCCGGAGATCATATCCATGGGATCATCGAATCTCAACTTGCGAACATGGTGGATGAGCAGGATTGCGATACGGTGTTTGTCTGCCAGTGCTTTCAGTGTACCAATATCACGGTAGTCGTTGGCGTAAGGATTTCCATTGTCACCGCTGCCGCGGACGCGCTGTAATGTGTCGATGACTACGAGACCTGTATCGGGATGCTCAGATAAGAACTGCTCTATCTGCTGTTCCAAACCGTTGTGGAGTTGTGCCGACATGACAGAAAAGTATAGCGTATCCGGTGCATCCTCCGTAAGATCCAGGAGTCTGCAGCGGATACGCTGATAGCTATCTTCAAGGCACAGGTACAGTACGCCGCATTTCTGCGCGGCAAAAGACCACAGGGATTCCCCTTTGGCCACGCAAAGGCACAGAGCCAGCGCCAGCCAGGACTTGCCGATCTTCGTTGCACCGGCGAGGATATGTAAGCCTTGCGGCAGCAGTTGGTCGATAATGAATCGAGTGGGCGGCATCGGACATGAGAGTAATTCTTCTGCATTGATGGTGGGTAGCTTGTGGGACATAGGCCCTCCTTTCCTGTTGACAAATGATGTTGCAAATGATAGACTAAGTGTAATGACGGTTAGACATATGATTTAGACACATTGTAACATTGATAGAAATATTTGTCAATATTGTCGAACGATGTTTACAATCAGTCCATAATTGGAGGTCGCTATGTGGTTCTGCAAAATGTATTTTACTGGTAGGCATGAGGTCATAGCGAGTGACGTTTGGGGCCTACAGGAGGCACCATCCTATCGAAAGCATTTCGCCTTCTTGGAGCTGCTGCTCTCCTTCACAGAGCTGGACATAGAGAAAATTACAATCACTCTGCGGTGTATCTACGATGACTTGGAAAGTCTCGACCGTGATCGTGTGACCAATGCAATGATCAAGTGGGGGGAGTTGGCGGGTATCCATAGCTTCTTCCGCGTGCTATATACCAAGTGGTTCTACCTTCATTCCAAGGGTTTAAAGAATATTGAAGCGGAAGTAGCGTGTGCATTGAACGAACTAAGAGTTCTGATAGAGGAGCTGCCATTGTATCAGAAGCAGATTCAGTGTTTCTTCGATTTGATACTGGATATAGACAAAGCCGGGCGTGAGCCCAGTCAACAGATCATGCGGTACTATTACTTTGACAAACCTGACCATCCCGGTAACAAGGAACTGTTTTCGTTCCGCCTGATTACCACGCGCTTCGAGCCGGTAAACGGAGATGTTTGTGCACCGGTGCTATATGCGAATACAGTGGCGGATATGATCAGCTTCTCGTTGCAGGCTTGCGTGGAGCGCAATATCACTGTACGCCGCTGCAAGAACTGTGGACGCTACTTTGCACAGACGGGCCGTGTCAGTGCAGAGTACTGTGACCGTCCTCCGCTGGACGGTCAGTCGAGCTGCCGGTCGATGGGAGCTTTCCAGCAGTGGACACTGAAGCAGGCGGACGATCCGGTATTCAAGGTCTATCGCAGAGAGTACAAACGCCGCTTTGCGTGGATCAAGTCGGGACGCATCAGCGACAGCCAGTTCTATGCGTGGAGCGAACAAGCCAGAGAGCAGAAAAAGAAATGTGACGACGGAATCATCACTGTGGAAGAATTTCGACGGTGGCTGAAGGAGTCGTAAGAAACACAAGCACCCGTCCGGTTATTCCGGAAGGGTGCTTGTGCTATCATTCTTCTGTATCCATCATGAGCTCCATTGCCAGCGCAGCCGCCAGCCGGAAACCGCAGATGAAGCTTCGCTCCGCCGCCTGTTCGGCCACCACGTTGTGAGCATCCTCGACGATCAGCAGCAGGTGCTTATCCTCTTTGGACAGGCTTTTGACCAGACTTTGGAAGGCATCCTCGGCCTCTGGCGGGAGATCATACTGGCCTTTCCGCTCACAGTAGACGCGGTACAGGGATTTCAGCAGGTCTTGCATGCCGCACCTCAACCGTCGTAGAGGACGTAGATCAGCAGACTCCCGCCGTCCTCCACAATGCAGACATTGCAGTGGAAACCGGCGTCCGCTACGCTGTCCCGGCCTGCCTGCATCATGAGCTGGCGGAAGGTGAAGTCCATCATGTCACGTGCCTTGGCCTCCAGTGTCTCTTGCAAGGCGTCCGTTGGCACCGCGGCGGGGAAGCGGTAGGCGCTGTTGTCCAGCGTCAGGCCACTGTCTGTGGTGACGCCG
>ULTO01040371.1_pt1 | contig 24057 bp, 20 predicted proteins | sample 1957601 | NCBI WGS metagenome assembly ULTO01 (sample SAMEA4835734, study PRJEB28245) | human gut metagenome | biome: gut microbiome; material: fecal sample | place: Denmark | collected 2008 | reverse complement strand
ATAAAATAATTATAGAAATATTCTTACGGGCTTTCCATTCATTCATCTTGCATTTTGTTTCCCCCGGCTTACATTTTTGTAACATCCTCCTGCATCCTGCTGACAGACCGCTTTTAATATTTCAATTTTTATGGAAATCCTTGTAATTAACGTATACCTATATTATTATTTTGAATAGGTGGAGAAGGCAAAAACGACAATTGCCGGATCCATAAAAAATACCCTCCATGTATTTACACGGAGAGTATAAATGATATTTTTCTATATTTTATCTACAGCAGCTCATTTCTTTTTTAAACAAAAATCCCATAGATATATAGAATATCCCGTTTCCGCACTTTCCCATTCCTTTGTTTTTCTCTTTGCATGACCGTTATTCTATAGATTTCAGGGATTCCACCATATTGATCTTATCTAGCTTAAAATACATGACCACATCTACAAATGCCGTAAACAAAAACGTAATGAGGAAACTTAAAACAAAACTGAAGGCCGTAATGCGTTCATCAAAAGCTACCGCGTCGATATCGATGTTAAACATAACAAACTTATGAAGGGCAACTCCCAGCAAAAGCCCAATACCTGCGCCTATGGCCGTTAAGGCAAAATTTTCCTTAAATACATAGGAAGCGGTCTCCCCGGGATAAAAACCTAAGACCTTAATGGTGGCAATTTCCCTGATGCGCTCCGTAATATTGATATTTGTCAGATTATAGAGAACGATAAAAGCCAAAGCTCCTGCACATACGATGATCAATAAGACGATATAGTTAAGACTTTTCATCATATTGTCAAACCGCTCCCTGAAGTCCTGGTTTACCGATACGCCGCTGACATGGTCAGCTTCCGTTACCAGCGCCGCCGCTTCATGCAGATCCAGTTCTTCTTTAATGCGCAAAAATGCATGGGCAAATTCCGGCTCCTTTGACACGCTCTCTTCATAGGTTTCCCCATTGATATATACGTAATTGTATACAAAATTTTCACTGATGCCACTGATAGTGCAGGTAAAAGTATTCATATCGTCATCTCTGAAAACAAGGGTATCTCCCGTTTTTAAATTGCACTTATCCGCCATTTTACGGGTAAGAACCGCTTCTCCCTTTTCGGGATAAGGGATGCCTTCCCCTCCGGCCGTATGCAGATCCAGAAAATCGCCAAGGCTTTCCACATTTTCGGGAATGACCAGCGTACATTCCTTGTCCCCTTTACCGGTCTGTAAGTTGACCGCTTCCTCCCTGACGCAGAGGTAACCGTCGGACACCTCTTCTATCTCTTCTGCAAAAGCCTCTTTCTGTCCTTCCGTCAGTCCCTTGTCAAAGGAAACCAGCACATCATAGGTCTGTATCTCGTCATACTGCTTATCAACAGTGCCGCCTATGGAATCCTTGATGCCGAATCCCGTTACCAAAAGCGCCGTACAGCCTCCGATCCCTATGACCATCATAAAGAAACGTCTTTTATAGCGGAAAAGATTCCTGATGGATACCTTCTGTAAAAACTTGAGCCTGTTCCAGATAAAAGTAAGCCGCTCCAAAAAAATCCTTTTTCCGTTCTTGGGCGCTTTGGGACGGATCAGATCCGCCGCCGTGCTCAAAAGCTCTACCCGGCAGGTAAAATAAGTGGCTCCCACGGAACACAGAAGGGCTGCTCCCATGGAAAGAACAAATAAAGGCATATCGAACAAATACTCAACGGGGGCAAAACCGTACATCAGATCATAAACCGACCAGATGACCTCCGGGAACAGATAACTGCCGAAGCAAAATCCTGCAACACCGCCTACGATCGCCGCACTCCCCGCATAAAAGACATATTTCCCCATGATCCTGGCGCCGCTGTAGCCCAAAGCTTTCAGCACGCCGATCTGCGTCCTCTGCTCCTCCACCATACGGCTCATGGTAGTCATGCAGACCAAAGCCGCCACCAGAAAGAAAAACAGGGGAAATACCGTGGAAATGGAACGCACAATGTCGGAATCATTTTCAAAGCAGACATAACCTATGTTGCTGTCTCTTTTTAAGACAAAGCTGTCCGGCTCCTCGATGTCCTCCACCTCTTTCCTGGCGTCGTCCAGTTCCGCCTGGGCATCGTCTAATTTCTTTTCGGCATCCGCTATCTCTTCGTCAAATTCCGTTTTTGCCTCCTCGTAATCCTCCCAGCCTTCTTCGATTTCCTTTCTGGAATCCGCTATTTTGGCCCGTCCGCTCCTAATCTGCGCCCTTCCGCCTTCAATGGCCGCCACGGCCTCCGCAGGCCTCATAGGCTCGGGAACGGCAAGAAGATTCTCTTCCTGGGCATTTAATTCCCTCTCCCTGGCATTCAATTCCTTTTCGGCATCATCCAGTTCCTGCTCCCCGTCCGTCAGCTCTTTGTAAGCATCCGCTAACTCCTTTTCCGCCTCTTCACTTTTATCCGCCAGTTCTTTTTTGGCGTCATCCAGTTCTTTCTGGGCGTCATCCAGTTCCCCGTTAGCCTCTTCCATAATGGAATCATACCGCCTCATGGCCGAAGCCTCGCAGATAGCGGTCATTTCATCCTCCGTTTCCTTGATCAGGTCATCATACGCATCTGTAAATATCCCCTCTTCATCCTTTAACGAAACGAAGATCTCGGAATAGTATTCCGCCGTAAATCCCCCTATCGGTATGTATATAAAAGCGCTTACCTTTCCGCTTCCCAGATTGGAGGTACCTCTTTCGTAATTGAGATAATAAGGCGAATCCACAAACCCTACCACCTTATAAGCGTCATAAGTAAAGGCATCAAAGGTATCCTGTGTATTGCTGTCGCTGAATTTTATTTCATCTCCCAGGGAAAGCTCTGTCAGACCCGACAAAGCCAGAGCGCGGCTGTCCAGTACACATTCATTATCCGCTTCCGGCAGGCGGCCTTCTTTTAAAGCCGTGCGGTTCACATTCTCTGTAAGGGAATGGGCCTTGATCACATAAGCCTCTCCCGAATCCGTCCCGCAGATAAAGTCTTCCGTTACGCTGCCTTCCGCAGCCAGAACAACGTCGCTTTTAAGGAAAGCCTTTACATCTTCCTCTTCAAAGCCCAAAGTATTCAACAGCCGGTAATCGTACAGGGCGTTTTCCCTTGTATACTTGTCCCCCGCCCTTACCATGGCGGGCGTGGTTACCCTAAGCCCTGCAAAAAAACCCACTCCCAGCGCCACAATGGACATAATGGCCAGATAGCGCCCGAAGCTGCTCTTGATCTCTCTTAACGTTGTTTTGATCATACAGTTTTTCATAATTAAATGCCGCCTGTTTCCCCTGATTTTTTCCTTTTTACAGACTCCGCTTTTGGGTTATGACGCAGATGCGGATCCGCATCTTTTTCCATCATAAAACCGCAGTCATAATTATGTTATCATAAAACAGAAAAAAATGGAGTATTCCACTCCATTTTTCACGTTTTTTTCATAATTGTTTTGTATTTACTGTTCCATCTGCCTGCCCAGAAATGCCGCCGCGGACTGGGCAAGCTTCTTTTCCACTTCCCCCATTTTGCCTTTATCATCGGTTTCCAAGAGAATGACTGCACCGATCACGTCTCCTTCACAGATGATAGGCGCGATCATTTCCTGTTCATAGGCATCCTGGATCTCCGGCGTGATCTCCAAAAACTGCTTCTCGCCTTTCCCTGCCAGAATGGTTTCCCGTCTTTCCAGCGCATCCTCCAAATGCCTGCTCAATCCCTTTCCGCTAAAAGCCTTTCCCCCTCCTGCCGTAGCGATGAACTGATCCCTGTCCGCGATCAGCGCCACTTTTCCGGAAACCTGTGCCAGGCTTTCCGCATATTGTTTTGCAAAAGAACTCATTTCCCCGATGGGCGAATATTTTTTTAGAACGATCTCTCCTTCCCTTCCGGTAAATATTTCCAGAGGGTCGCTTTCTCTGATACGCAGTGTCCTTCTGATTTCCTTGGGAATGACGATGCGCCCCAGATCATCAATTCTCCTGACTATACCCGTAGCTTTCATATTAAAATTCCTCCATCTATCAATCATTATTTCTCTTATCGCGTGATACTATTATTTGTAAATGAAGGCATTTTATACCTATGAAAAATTTTTCTCCCTGCACAGTTTTTCAGAAGAAATGTGTCTTGCCACAACAACCGAACTGATAAACGTCATTCCCAGCTTGATCGCAGATTCCTTTAGCAAAAACAAAGCCGCGGCGATACTGCACGAAAAGGTCAGGATGCTCCTTTTGGAATGAGGCTGCACTTTAAGGGCCGAATAGAGCAGATAAAAAACTGCAGGGATCAGCGCCGGGATCAAATAAGGGAAAAATCCGAGCAGCACGCCAAAGCTGACCGCAATGGCCTTTCCGCCCCCTTTAAACCCTGTATAAACAGGAAATGCATGACCTAATACCGGTGCCAGCATAACGAAGGCGAGCGTCATTCCCAAGGGTTCCTGTCCGTTAAGTTTCAGATAGAGGAATACCGGAAGCGCTCCCTTTCCCAGATCGCACAAAAGGGTCAGCACGCCGCAGAGCATTCCTCCTTCTGCAAAAGCATTAAAAGTTCCGGGATTTCCGTCAGATGACTCTTTGCGTATATCCTTATCCTTCAAAAGCTTTAAAAAAATTTTTCCGAACAATATGCTTCCCAGCAGATAGCCGCCGATTATGATCCAAAGTGTCTTCATCAATGCTCATTCCTTTCTATTATTATCCCCCGCTATTATTCCTTATTATTTCTCTCTTTCAGTTTTTCTTCTATAAACCGGTATATTTTTAAAGATGCATCCCGCGCCACAAATTTCTGCTGGTTGCACATGATCTTTTCCGTCTTTTTTTCATCCTTTAACAAGCGGATGCCTGCTGCCGCCTGGACATAGATATTTCTTCCGCTGACGCACATCCCGTGCCTTCTGAAAAATCGTCTGTTCTGTGTTTCACAGCCGGGGATGGGCGCAGTCAGCACAAGGGCACATCCCGTAACCGCCGCTTCCGTCAAAGTCAGTCCGCCGGGCTTGGTATATACCACATCTGCGGCTTTCATAAACAAAGGCATTTCATCGGTCCTTCCCAAAACGGTCACGCTGTCCTTTTTCCGGAAAATATGTTCCAGCTTTTTCCTTATCCTTTCATTGCTGCCACAGACAACCACGATCCTGTCCGTCCGCTTCTTCAAAAGATATATCACTCTCGTCAATGCCTTCAGATTTCCCGCCCCCATGCTTCCGCCAATTACCAGAAACAGTTTTTCTTCTTTCATCTCCAATTTCAGCTTTTGATACAGCTTTTCCTTTGCCTCTTTTTTGGACATTGCCTGGGCGCATTTCATAAATACGGGAATACCCGAAGGATATAACTGTTCTTCCTCTATTTTCCCCGTGATAAATTCATCCTTTAATTCTTCATGGGGGATCATATAATAGTCGCATTCCGTTTCTCCCCAAAAGGGAATGCAGGTATAGTCGGTGGCGATGGCTGCCGTAAGGGGCAGGGGCATCCCTTTTCTCTTCATGTACGTAATGGTTTCCGCCGGATATAAATGGGGCATCAGTATCACATCAAAATCATTTTCTTCCAGAAAGGCATGCAGGTACTTCGCCATCATACCATTGACATAATAAACCGGCGATCTCTTCGTGATCTTGCTGACAAATGCCCCCAGCCGGTAAATAAGCCCGAACAAAAAAGGCGTCTTTTTTACAATGCCTACATATCCTTCCCCCACGATCTGTGATACCTTTCCGCCTGCCAGGGTCAGGTAATCAAAAAAGCAGGCTTCCCCGCCCTCTGCTTCGATCCTCTCTTTCATGGCCATTCCTGCGGAATTATGTCCGCCTCCTGTATTACAGGATAAGATCAACGCTTTCATTTCCTATGCCTCCCTCATTTCTATGGCCTTTACGATTTCCCCGTATTCCTCTATCAGGTTTACGAAATCCTCGTTGATATACGCAATGTTTTCTTTGTTTCCCGCTTCCTCATGCATCCTTGAAATTTCCGACAGCTTTAACGCCCCTATGGACGCCGCCGCGCTTTTTAAGGCATGGGCCGATACGGTATATCTCCTGTAATCCCCCAGCTTAAGCGACTGGGATAAGTTCCTCTGCTGCACCGGCGCATTTTTCACAAAGGCCTTTAAGACCTCCAAATAGCTTTCCTCTCCCCCGCAAAGTTCAATACCCGCCTGCACGTCAATTCCTTTCCGAATCAGGCTCTCATACCTTCCGGCGGTTTCTGCGGCAAAGCCGGTCTCTTCCCTCCCGGCTTCCGGCAGTTCTTCCTGCTGCTCCTTCAAAAACCTTATAAGGACGTTTTCCAGCTCTGTCAGATCCATGGGCTTACCCAGAAAATCATCAAATCCCTCTTCCAGCATTTCCTCCTTTACCCCTACAAGGGCATTTGCCGTCAAGGCTATAACAGGCGTGCTTTTATTTCCCTTTTTTATCTCCCTCAGCCTTGATAAGGTCTCCACACCGTCCATGCCGGGCATCATCTGATCCATAAATATAATGTCATAGGTTTGTTTTTTTACCGCATTAAGACATTCTTCCCCGGATTCCGCCAGTTTTGCATCAATGCCGTATAATTTCAACAGGCCGGATGCCACTTTCAGATTGACCTGATTATCATCTACCACCAAAACCTTAGCCCCCGGAAAACGAATGGAGCGCCGCTTTCTTTTTCCCCGGTTTCCGTAGACCGCATTTTTCAGCTGTTCCAATGTATATTTTATATCGTCGCAGTTTGAGCCGCGGTATGCCTCTCCCTTTCTTTCGTCCAAAACCTCCTGCCATATCCTGGCCCGGAAAAGGCTGCCCTCTCCGTATACGCTCTCCACTTCTATGGAGCCGTCCATCAGCTGTACCAGATTTTTCACAATGGACAAGCCCAGACCTGTTCCTTCCACAGCATAGTTCTTTTTTACGTCAAAGCGCTCAAATCTGTCAAAGATCTGTTCCCGGTTTTCCTCCTTAATGCCGATCCCCGTATCCTTTACGATGATCTCCAGCAGGGTCTTCCTGTCTTTGCGCTCTATTTCCTTGACCTTAAAGAGAATGGTCCCTTCCGATGTATATTTTACCGCATTGGATAAAAGATTGGACATAATATGCCTTATTTCCTTCTTATCCCCTTTGAGCATAACGGGAACATCCTTTTCAAGCAGATAGCGGAAGGTCAGATGCTTCGCGTTGATCTGGGGAATAATGGCGGAGATCACTTCTTTCATCAGTTCCTTCATGCTGTAAGCCACGTCGGTCAGGACGATCTTCCCGGATTCGATCTTGGAAATATCCAAAACCTCGTTGATCAGAACCATCAGAGTGCCTGCCGATTCCCTGATGCTTTGCACATATTCCTTTATCTCTCCCTCATCCCCGTTATTCAGGCAAAGATCGGAAAATCCGATGATGGCATTCATAGGGGTCCTGATCTCATGGGACATATGGGCTAAAAAGGAGGTCTTTGCCAGATTGGCCTTCTCCGCCTCCTGCCTTAAGCGTATCATTTCTTCCGTATAATGATTGACAAAGGTCATATCAAAGATCCACGCCAGATAGCCTCTGACGGTATCCCCATTGTTATCGTCCTCTATACGGGAAACGCGGATCTCATAACTGCGCCCTTCTATATCAACCACTGCTTCCCTGGGATTTTCCTTAAAGATCTCCTTGATCTGTTTTTCTCTGCTTTCCGCCTGGTTAATATCCGGAAAAAGCGCTCTTGCAACGTCATTGGCGTACAAAAGATTATAGCTTGCATCCAGAATGACAAGCCCGTCCTTTGTATTTTCGATGATCTTTTCCCTTGCCAGCTCCATGGTATCCAAAAGGCCGTATTTGTTTACGTTCAGGGTAAGCAGCATACAGGAAAGCACAATGCCAAGAGGCACCGGATCTAAAATATTCATAATGCCGGTCAGATAGACCGTCAGCATATAGCCTGGAATCAGCCCGGAAAAAGAAAGGAGCAAAAGGCGCTTTTTCTCGATCCCTTTCCTCTTTTTTACCTCTATCAGGCACAGGATAACATACCATGCCATTAAGCCCAGCATAACCGCCATCAGCATCCAGTAGCAGACGCCCTTTTCAAGTTCCACATGAGGAAACAGCCCTTCATAGGAAAGGCGGATGCTCTTATAGTAAAGTTTATGCCGGTCGCAGGTTATGATGATCAGCAGCATGACCGTATTGAATACCAGAAAGCTCCTAAAGACCAGTTTCGGAATATCAATATTACAATAATATGCCATAAACATTAAAAAGAACAACAGTACATAGCATTTCCCCACGTATCCGAATTTGACCGCCATTACCATTGCTTCCAGGGATCTGGCGTTGATTTCCAGCGTATATGCCAGAATACTCACAAAGGCGCAGCAGCAGGCAATGAGCAGCACCTTCTGGGTCTCGGATGCCTTTTTCTTTGCAATGGAAAGAAGGGTTAAAAATCCCGTCAACACCCCGGCAATCTGAAATATATTAATAACCGTATAAACCATCCGGCTCCCTCCTCCTTTATCCGGACACCGTTATCTGTCGTCTTCCCCGCGGCTGACATCCGTATACATATCCAAAAGCGCCACCGTTTCACTGGCGCGCCTGCCGTACATATGGCAGCACCCATGATCGACCTGCTTTGTCTCCTTGAGCTGTTCATCCATCTGCACGCTCATCCTCACAACGCCCTGGCTGGTTTCTTCATCCAGATGCTTTAATATTTCATCTATCATTTCATTTTCGTCCATCATGACCGCCCTCCTTACTCCGTCTTTTCCTTCCCCAGCGCAACTTTACAACCGTGGTTTTTCAGACATTCCATAACCTCTTTTGCATCATCCGGACGTTCCAGCCTTAAAAGAGCCTCTCTTCCCTGTTTCGTCCTGACAACGATATAATGCTCATGGAGGGGAAGATCCCCATATTCCCCGAATTCCACCCGCAGATAAATCCGTTCACAGTCTGTAAGAGGCACGAACCTGACCCTTAAAAACCCGCGGTAAAATAAATGATCTTCTCCTATTCTGATTTCCCCGTATCTGCCGGCTTTTTCAAATTCTTCCCTTAAGGCCTCCTGGGATACCGGATTTAAATCCCCGTTTCTGATTAAAGGCATGATCTTCATCGTTTTATTCTCTCTTCAATTTCTTCTTTGATCCCTTTTAAAAACTGCTCTCTGTATTCTTTTAAGGATACGCCGTATTTATTGGATGCTGCCGTAGGGTTCCGCTTTAACAGACGCTCAACAGATACATTCCTTCTGATGCCATCCTTCAGCCTTTCTCTATACATCTGCTGTTTCTCACGGATCTGGCGCAGCTCTTCCGTTCTTTCCTCTTTCCGTTTTTCCGCACTGTCCGCAAGGAAGGTCTCTATGATCTCGGCCCTTCTCTGGAGCTTCTTCATCTCATCCCTGATACGCTCCATTCCATCCAGAATATCCCGCAGTTCCATAGCCGTTTTGAAGCTGACCGCAAAATCCGCCGCAACCGCCGCCGTGAGAATAAAGGATGCGGCATTGGTAAACCGGTACGGAAATCCCAGCACCATCCTTTCTATGGGTTTATGAAAACCGTATATCATGGCAAGGGAGAAAAATCCCCACGCTATAGACGAGCTTAAGCATATATGTCCTTTATAATTGAATTTCTGGTTGCTGTAATCCCAATATCGTACATGAAAAAGACTTTCCATGCAGATACCCGTAACCAGCTCCAGTAAAGTGGCCCCGATCAATCCAAACACGTAGACCAATACCGGATATTCCCTGACAGGCAGTGTGGCAACCAATACAGCCAGTGCGCCCGAACCGTAGATCGGCAGAAACGGGCCCTTTAAAAATCCCCTGTTTACCCATTGTCTTTTCCTTACCGAAACATAGGCGGATTCCCAGCACCACCCCAAAAAACAATAGATAAAAAAGAACAACAACCATTGCTGTAGCTGATAATTGTACATATAAACCGCTCCTTTGTGCTTTCGCTTACGTTAACTCCGAAATTTTTGCCCTTTTCACAGGCGGGATCAAATATTTCTCCATGGAGGCAATGATCCTTACCGCCGTCTCCAGGAGCATTTCTTCATCCTTTTTATCAAAACCCGTAGGATAAAGCCTGTAGGTAAAGGTAGGAATATTTTTCAGGGTAAATTTCAGTTTCCCTTCCATTTCCTCAATAACGAGGGGAATATTTTCCGCTTTGATATCCGCCCGCACATTCATGATAATGGTTATCCCGTCCTTTTTGCCCTTGATCTCCTCCACATACATCCTGTGCGCCCTGGCGCGTATCAGGGATATCTGCAGCAGATTTTCCACCTCTTTAGGCAGGCTGCCGAAACGATCTGAAAGCTCCTTTCGCATATCGTCGCACTCTTCTTCGTTTTCAATGGCGGCGATCCTTTTGTAGATATCCAGCTTTTGAAATTCATTCAAAATATATTCGGCAGGAATGAAGGCATTGATATCCAGATCGATGGTCGTCTGGAAATCCTCCCTTAAATCGATGCCCTTTAAATGCTTGACCGCTTCATTGAGCATCTTACAGTAAAGGTCATAGCCCACAGCCTCCATATGCCCGTGCTGCATCTTTCCCAAAAGATTCCCGGCTCCCCTGATCTCGAGATCCTTCATGGCAATTTTAAAGCCGCTTCCCAAATCGGTAAACTCCTTAATGGCCTCCAGACGCTTTTCCGCCACTTCCTTAAGGACCTTGTTCCTGCGGTACATCAAAAAGGCATAGGCGTTCCGGTTGCTCCTTCCCACGCGCCCTCTGAGCTGATAGAGCTGGGAAAGCCCCAGACTGTCCGAATCATGGATGATCATGGTATTTACATTGGGAATATCGATCCCCGTTTCAATAATGGTAGTGGATACCAAAACATCAATTTCTCCGTTGATAAATTCGTATAATATCTTCTCCAGTTCCGATTCCTTCATCTGTCCGTGGGCAAAGGCCACCGACGCATCGGGCACCAGTGCCTGGACCGACGCCGTAATCTCCTCTATGGAATCCACCCGGTTATAAACGTAATAGACCTGTCCGTTTCTGGCAAGCTCCCTGTTAATGGCCTCCCGGACCATTTCCTCATTATATTCCATGACGTAGGTCTGGATGGGCATACGGTCGTTAGGCCCCTCTTCCAAAACGCTCATATCACGGATCCCCACAAGGCTCATATGCAGGGTCCTGGGAATAGGCGTTGCCGTCAGCGTCAGCACATCCACGTTGTTTTTAAGCTGCTTGATCTTTTCCTTGTGGCTGACGCCGAAACGCTGCTCCTCGTCAATGATCAAAAGCCCCAGGTCTTTAAAGGCCACATCCTTGGAAAGCACGCGGTGGGTCCCTATGACAATATCCACCATACCCCTTTTCATTTCTTCAATGGTGTGCTTCTGCTCCGCCGCCGTGCGGAACCTGGAAAGCATTTCTATGGTAACGGGATAATCCTTCATCCGCTGCTTAAAGGTATCGTAATGCTGCTTGGCCAAGATCGTGGTGGGCACCAGATAAACCACCTGTTTTCCCTCCTGGACCGCCTTAAAGGCAGCGCGGATGGCGATTTCCGTTTTGCCGAAACCCACATCCCCGCAGATCAGCCTATCCATGATCCTGGAGCTTTCCATATCCTTTTTGGTGGCTTCGATGGCGGTCAGCTGATCCTCCGTTTCTTCATAGGGAAACAGCTCCTCAAACTCCCTCTGCCATACCGTATCTTCCCCATAAGCATAGCCTTCCTTGTTGGCGCGGACCGCATAAAGCTCCACCAGTTCCTTTGCCACCTCCGAAACTGCGGTCTTGACCTTTGTCTTTGTCTTCTCCCACTCCTGGGTGCCAAGCTTATTGAGCCTGGGCTTTCTGGCGTCTGCCGCCGCATATTTCTGGATCACGTCAAAGCCCGTGGCCCTGACATAGAGGATGCCTCCGTCCCTATAGGCGATCTTCATATAATCCTTGACCACGTGGTCTATCTCCACCTTCTCAATACCCTGGTAAACGCCCAGTCCATGGCTTTCGTGTACCACATAGTCCCCTACCTTAAGGTCCGTGAAATCATTGATCTTCTGGCCCTCGTAACGCTTCTTCTTTTTCTTCCTGACAGCTTTACTGCCAAAGATATCGCTTTCGGAAATGACCGCAAATTTTAAATGGGGATATTCAAAGCCCTTTAGGATCTGCCCGTAAACGGACATGATCTCCCCTTCTCCCGGCTCCTCGGAACCGTTTTCACTGTAAAAGCAGGGCAGCTCCATATCCCGAAGCTCATCGGAAAGGCGCTTCGCCCTTGTACGGGAGGGTGTTACCAGTAAAACCCTGTAGCCCCCTTTTTTATAACGTCTTAATTCCCTGCACAGCTCTTCAAAGCTGTTATGAAAGGATTGTATGCTCTTTGTCGTAATATAATACTTTTTGTCGACTTCAATCCCCGGCGTGCGTCCGTCCAGAGTCGAAATACAGGCAAGAAAACGTTTCCTAAGCTTTGCCATGACCTCCTTTGCCGGATACAGGATCTTCGTCTGTCCGGGCAGCGTATAGCCTTTCTCCAGACGGTTTTTCATGCTCTCCTCAAATTCCAGCTCAATGGCGTCCGTATGCTCCGCAACATGAAGGGGTTCATCAATAAAGAAAACGGTCTCCTCTTCTGACATCAACTGGGGAAAAGGAACGGTTTCCTCACAGAAATAATGGATATAGCTGTCCAGATTGGCCAAAACGCCGAATTCCTCCATCTGCTCCCCCAGGATCTCCATCTGGTCTTTCACTCTTGATGCCTCCTCAGGCCGATGGGCATCCCGGAAGCTTTTTTCCACCGCTTTTGCTTCTTTCTTTATCCTGTCAAGTCCTCTATCCCGCTGTTCCCTCGTCAAAAGCAGTTCCGTAGCGGGATAAACCGTTACCTCCGAAAGTTCTTCGATGGACCGCTGGCTCAAAACGTCAAAGCTTCGGATAGAATCGATTTCATCTCCCCACAGCTCGATACGGTAAGGATTCTCTTCCGTCAGGTCAAACACATCCACGATGCCGCCGCGGACGGAAAACTGCCCTCCGGCCTCTACCTGGGGCACCCTTTCATAGCCCATGCGGGAAAGCTTTTTTGCAACGGCCCTTTCATCCACAATGCTGCCTTTTGCCAGCCCGATCACATTGTTCTCCATCACGCTTAAAGGCATACAGGGCGCCATAAAAGCGTCAAAGGTGGTAATGATCGTAACCGGCTCCGCCTCTAAGATCCTTCGGTATACGGCGATCCTTTCCCTTGTTACCTTATTGCTGTGGATATCAGCCTGAAAAAAAATAAAGTCCTTTGCGGGAAAATAGAGCACTTCCTTTGTATAAAAAAGAAAGTCTTCATACAGCTCCCGCGCCCTTTTATCAGAATAGGTCGCAATAACCTTATAAGGGAAGTCTTCGGAAAGCCCCCACATCATATGCACTTTCTGAGAATCCACACAACCGGAAACGGCAATATTTCTGCCGTTTCCCATGTCCTTCCTCATTTCTTCAAAATCCGACAGCCCTTTCAGGCAATCCTGCAACACTTTCACGATCTATCCCTCTTAATTCTATGATGGCTATTGCTTTTTCTGATTGAACAGATTCATGGCCGCATCCGGTCCCTTTTCTATAATGACCTCCACGGCTTCTCCCGCCTCTTTAAACGCTTCCTCCATAAGGGTGCGCTCCTCTTTGGAAAAACGCCCCAGCACATAATCCGCAAGGTCCCGGCCCTTAGGCTTTTCCCCCACGCCTACCTTGATGCGCACAAAGGTATCGTGTCCTAAATGGGCAATGATATTCTTAATGCCGTTATGCCCTCCCGCGCTTCCTTTCTTACGGATGCGCAGCTGCCCCGGCGGCAGGGAAATGTCGTCGTATATTACGATCAGCTCGGCGGTCTCGTCTATCTTGTAATAGTCTAAAGCGCTGCGTATGCTTTCCCCGCTTAAATTCATAAAGGTCTGGGGCTTTAAAAGGAGGACCTTCTCGCCTCCGATCGTCCCCTTCCCCGTCAGCGCCTTATGTTTTTTTTCTCCCATATAAATGCCATGCTTATCGGCCAGAAAATCCACCGTATCAAAGCCTGCGTTATGCCTTGTTTTATCATATTCCTTTGACGGATTGCCAAGTCCTGCAATTATAAACATTCCTGCCTCCATAAAACAGGCGGACACACCCCGAAAAACCGACGGCCTGCCATCCCTGCCTGCCTTTTCTCTCTTTTGCTACAGCAACTCTTTTCTCAGCTCTTCCCCTGACTTGGGAGAAAGATATGCCGGCGCCACATCAAATACGGTCTTACAGCCCTTCTGCCCCTCCTTATGAAGACGGTTTACCGCCCTGGCAAATGCCAGAATGACCGATGCGGTAAATTCCGGATTGGAATCCAGCTTTAGGCTGTACTCGATAATATGTTTATGCTCCTTTTCAAAGCCCGTCGCCCCGGTCCTGAACACAAAGCCGCCGTGGGGGATCCCGCTGTGGTCCCTCTTTAATTCTTCCTCGCTGATAAAATGAACGGTGGTGTCGTAATCCGCAAAGTAGTTGGGCATATTTTTAATGGTCTCTTCGATCTTTTCCTTGTCGGCGCCTTCCTCCGCCACTACAAAGCACTCTCTCAAATGTTTCTGCCTCGTGGTCAGTTCAGGATTGCTTCCGCTCCTGACTTCTTTTAATGCGCTCTCCACGGGAATGGTATACTGCTTACCGTCCTTTACGCCTTCCACGCGCCGGATGGCATCGGAATGCCCCTGGCTGACCCCCTTCCCCCAAAAGGTATAGTCCTTTCCTTCGGGCAAGATGGCATTGGCATATAATCTGTTCAAAGAAAACATGCCCGGATCCCAGCCGCAGGAGATCAGAGCCACATGACCGCTCTTTTTTGCCGCCTCGTCCACCTTTTCAAAATGCTCCGGTATCCTGGCATGGGTATCAAAGCTGTCGACCACATTAAAATATTTTGCATATTCCGGCGTCTGCCCCGGCAGATCCGTTGCACTTCCGCCGCAGAGCACTACAACATCCAGTTTTCCCTGCATCTTCTCAATTTCATCTATGGGATATACGGGAACTCCCTCCGTCAGTATCTTAACATCCTTAGGATCCCTTCTGGTAAATACGGCCGCCAGCTCCATATCCGCATTCTGTCTGATCCCGCATTCGATCCCTCTTCCTAAATTCCCATAACCGATGATTCCTATTTTCATTTCACATTTCCTTCCTTTTCCTGTTTCAACATTACAACTTCTTGCTCTAATATCATACCAAAAAGAAAAGCATTTATAAACTTGTATTTTTTATTTTTATAATTTTTCCCTGATACAAAAGAAGCCCGCACCCCCCGGCGCAGACCTCCTTTTGTAACCTCTATTTTCCTTCTCGAAAAATCAACCCTTATTCCATAGCCTCCGGCGCTGCCAGCGCATCCTCGTAAGCCTTCAGGATCGTCGTCTGGATCAGCTCTCTGGTAGCTGAATTAATGGGATGTGCGATATCCCTGTATTCGCCGTCAGCAGTCTTCTTACTGGGCATAGCAATAAATAAACCTTTTTCTCCGTCGATTACCTTGATGTCATGTACTACGAAAACGTCGTCTATTGTAATGGAGACAACCGCTTTCATTTTTCCTTCATGGTTTATCTTTCGTACATGTACGTCTGTAATATTCATTCGTATCCCCCCTTAACTTCTTACAGATCAGATTACGAACCTATCATTTTGTTCCACAATAACCTTAATGCCGTCTTCCCCCTTCAGATAAGAATTGGCGCGGATCGTATCATGACTTTCAACGATACAATTCTCAATATAAGTATTATCGCCTATATATACGTCATTGAGGATAACGGAATTTTTGATGGTACAATTGTTTCCTACAAATACATCCTTAAAGATGACTGAATTTTCTACCGTTCCGTTAATAATGCTTCCGCTGGAGATCAGGCAGTTTTTGAGTTTCGCGCCCACATTGTATTTTGCCGGCGGAAGATCATCTACCTTGGAGTAAATATCAGGATGCTCCCTGAAGAAATAATTGCGGATAGCCGGCTTCAGGAAATCCATATTGGTATTGAAATAGTCCTCGACCGTTGCAATATTTTTCCAGTAATCCGTCATTTTATAGCCGTAGATTCTCTTTAAACTCTTATAGCGGATCAGAATATCCTTAACAAAATCATACAGACCTTCTTCCGCACATTTTTCGATCAGCTCGATCAGCTGTCTTCTCCTGATCACGTAGATACCGCAGGATATGGTATTGGATTTTGCCACAATGGGCTTTTCCTCAAACTCTTCAATGCGGGAATCCTCATTCATCTTAATGGTTCCGTAACGGTCTACGTTTTCTCCCGCATCCATATCCTTGCAGACAACTGTAATGTCCGCCTTTTTTGCAATGTGATATTCCAGCACCTTGTTGTAATCCATCTTATATACGCAGTCGCCGGAAGCGATCACAACATAGGGCTCATGGCTTTCCTTTAAAAAGGAAAGATTCTGGTAAATGGCGTCTGCCGTTCCACGATACCAGGAATTGTTCTCGCTGGTAACCGTAGGAGTAAATACAAACAGCCCTCCCTGCTTCCTGCCGAAATCCCACCATTTGGAGGAACTCAGATGTTCGTTTAAGCTTCTCGCATTATACTGGGTAAATACTCCTACCTTCTGGACCCGGGAGTTGGTCATGTTGCTCAATGCAAAATCAATGCTCCTGTAGCTTCCTGCAATGGGCATGGCCGAAATAGCTCTCTTCTTGGATAACTCACCCATTCTGTGATTGTTACCGCCGGCTAAAATAATTCCTATCGCTCTCATACCTCATCACCTGCCTTAACTAAAGATTTTCCGCTTGCCAGCTGCATGTTCTCATAATCCTCCGTGCCTGTCTCGCCTGAAATTACCACGTTCTTTCCTATGGTAACGCCGCCCGGCACCACTGATTTTTCGCCCACGCACACCAGACCGTGATTGTAAATATGAGGAGCCGTATCATTCTCCGCCTCTTCGCCGCAGCCGATCTTAACGTTATCCCCGATCCTTACATTTTCGGCTATGATCGCTTTCTCTATATTGCCGCCGAAGCCGATCTCCGTATCGTTCATAATGATGGAGTCTCTTACGACAGTTCCCTCTCCGATGGTAACGCCGCAGCCGATGACGGAATTATAAACCTTGCCGTAGATCTGGGCGCCCTCTCCGATAATACACTTCTCGATCTCACTGTTTTCCGATATGTACTGAGGCGGAAGCTTATCGCATTTGGTATAGATCTTCCAGTATTCCTCATAAAGATTGAATTCCGGCACAATGTCGATCAGTTCCATATTGGCTTCCCAATAGGAATGCAGTGTTCCTACATCCTTCCAGTAGCCGTTATACTCATAGGCATAGCAGGGAGCCCCTTTTGCGTGGCAGTATGGAATGACATGCTTGCCAAAATCCAGGGAAGGCTGCTGCGCATTGGCGATCAAGGCTTCTTTCAGGGTCTTCCAGTTAAAAATATAAATACCCATGCTTGCCAGATTGCTCCTGGGATTTTCGGGCTTCTCTTCGAATTCGTTGATGCGGCGGTTCTCGTCCGTGATCAGGATACCGAATCTCTTGGCTTCCTCTAAGGGAACCGGCATTGCCGCAAGGGTAACCTCCGCTCCCTTGGACTTGTGGTAATCCAGCATTACTTCATAATCCATCTTATAAATATGGTCGCCGGATAAGATTAAAACATAATCCGGGTTAAAGCTGTCCATATATGCCATATTCTGATAGATGGCATTAGCAGTTCCTGTGTACCACTCCGTATTTGAACTCTTTTCATATGGCGGTAAGACCGTAACCCCTCCGATGTTCCTGTCCAGATCCCACGGAATACCAATACCGATATGGGTATTTAAACGAAGCGGCTGATACTGTGTCAGCACGCCTACCGTATCAACCCCTGAATTGATACAATTGCTAAGCGGGAAATCAATGATGCGGTATTTGCCACCAAAGGATACAGCGGGTTTTGCCACTTTTGCTGTCAACACTCCAAGTCTGCTGCCCTGTCCGCCGGCTAACAGCATGGCAATCATTTCTTTCTTAATCATGTCCTCACCTCTTGCTATCTCTCCCAATATCCTGTAAATAATATTATGAAAAGAATATTTTTAATAAATGACAATATTGATTATAGCATACTATCTATGCAAAGTGAATATTTTTTACAAATAAATTATCCCTATTTTTTAAACTATATGTTTAAATTATACAATTTATATGTTTTTATTTGTATTTATTTTAGTTATTTTGTATATTGTCCCTCTTTATTTTATGGTATTTAAGTACCAGGCATTGTAAAAAATGTATAATTCCGCTTTTTTTGCGCTTTTTCTCTCTGCGGCCCCGGAAGAACGGTCCCGGAAGAATGAACATAAATGTTCGCCCCGCCCGCCCCTTTGTGGTATAATGTATCTGAAAATTTTTAAGAATAGGAAGTGCACACCATGTATCATATTGATTTTAGCCGTCCCGTCCATGTTCATTTTATAGGCATAGGCGGTATCAGCATGAGCGGTCTTGCAGAAATTTTATTAAACCGGAAATTTACCGTATCCGGTTCCGATGCAAAGGAAAGCGACCTGACCGCACATCTTGCAAAAAAAGGTGCAAACGTTATCTGCGGCCAGTCCGCCGCAAATATCACAAAGGATATAGATGTCGTCGTATACACTGCGGCGATCAGCGAAGACAATCCCGAACTTTCTGCCGCCAGGGCCGGCAATATCCCCTGCCTGACCCGGGCTCAGCTTTTAGGGCAGATCATGAAAAATTACGATACTCCGATTGCCGTCAGCGGAACCCATGGAAAAACCACCACTACCTCCATGATCAGCGAGATCCTGCTTGCTGCGGATACGGACCCTACACTTTCTATCGGCGGGATCCTTCCTTCTATCTGCGGGAATATCAGAGTCGGCAATTCCCCTCTTTTTGTTACGGAAGCCTGCGAATATACAAACAGCTTTTTAAGCTTTTTCCCCAAGATCGGGATCATTCTTAATATAGAAGAAGACCATATGGATTTTTTTAAAGACCTTCAGGACATACGGGAATCTTTCCGAAAATTTGCTTCCCTGCTTCCCGAGGACGGTACCTTGATCATCAACGGGGATATTGAAAACCTTGAAGAGCTTACCGGTTCCTTAAAATGCCGCGTCATTACCTACGGCAGCGACGCCTCTTGTGATTATTATCCGGAAGAGATTACCTTTGACGAATTTGCCAGACCTTCCTACTGCCTGTGCCGCAAAGGTACCCGCAGGAATTTCACGCTGGGCGTTTCAGGCAGGCACAACGTGTACAATTCCATGGCGGCCATCGCCCTTGCGGATATATTGAACATTCCCGACGATCGTGTCCGGGAATCCCTTGCCTCTTTTCACGGTACCGACAGAAGATTTCAGTTAAAAGGAGAATGCGACGGGGTTACGATCATTGACGATTACGCCCATCATCCCACGGAAATTTCCGCGACCCTCTCGGCGGCGGCAAACTTCCCCCACAAAAAGCTCTGGTGCGTATTCCAGCCTCATACCTACACAAGGACAAAGGCCTTCCTTTCCCAGTTCGCCGCTTCCTTATCGGCAGCCGACCATGTGGTATTGGCGGATATCTATGCGGCAAGGGAAAAAAATCTTCTGGGAATAAGCTCCAAAGATCTGCAAAAGGAGCTTTTAAAGCTGGGCGTGAAATGTGACTATTTTCCTTCTTTCGAAGAAATTGAAAATTTTTTAAAGAAAAATTATTCCCCCGGGGATTTGTTGATAACTATGGGGGCCGGAGACGTTGTAAATATTGGGGAAGACCTCCTGAAAAAATAGTTATACACATTATCCACAATGAATTGTTGAAAATTACCCACTTTTCGTTGTGGATATTTTAGTTTACATAATGTTATCTCCTATGGTCCGATAACACAAGGCCAACTCTGATCCATCGACAATTATTTTAAGTTATGTGGACTGGCCATCCACAGTATCCACATTTTTATAAAAGTGCTTCAAACCCAGTGTTTATGCGCTTTCCGTCCAAATTGCCTATTTCATTTTTCTTTTATTTATGCTATACTTCATATGCTTTAAAGAATGAATTAAATCAGGTGATGAAATGACAAATTTGACCGTTTACAAGGATCAGGATCTGAGCGCTACCATTATATCCAATCAATTTATTGATGAATACATGGTGGCTGCTAACGATGCCCAGATAAAGATATATCTGTATTTAATCCGTATGACAAGCGCCGGCCTGTCTTTCGGCGTTTCCGATATTGCAGACAGATTCAATTATACGGAAAAAGATGTTTTGCGCGCACTCCGTTATTGGGAAAAGCAGAAGCTTCTTTCTTTGGATTACGACGGCGAGCGTTCCTTAAAAGCGGTCCATATCCTGCCCTTTCCATCTTTGACCCCCAAGGCGGAAATTTTGTCTTTAACCAAAAGACCTTCTGCTGCGCCGGAACCGGCCGCTGTTAATACAAAGCCGCTTTCCAGGGTTTCCGCATCACAGGATCCGCCAATTGTACGGGAAGCCTTTTCTGCGGACGACCTGAGCGCATTCCAGAACGACAATGAAACTGCCCAGATTATTTTTATTGCGGAACAATATACCGGCAAAATACTTTCCAGAAACGATCTCGAAATCCTTCTTTTTATTTATACCACTTTGGGATTTTCCACAGACCTGATCGACTATCTCATCCAATATTGCGTGGAGAGAGGAAAGAAACAGTTTTCTTATATGGAAAAGGTAGCCATTGACTGGGCCCAGGCCCACATTACTACCGTACGGCAGGCAAAGCTGCGCACGACCAAATATGAAAAACAGGTATACAGCATCATGAGGGCTTTGGGCAAAAGTTCCGCTCCCACCGAGCCTGAGGTTGCCTTTATCAAAAAGTGGACCGGCGAAATGGGATTCTCCCTTGAGATCATTTTAAAGGCCTGCGAGCGGGCGGTCCTGGCTACGGACCACAATCGTTTTCCTTATACAAATGCGATCCTGGTAAAATGGCAGGAAGCCAACGTCAAATCCGTGAAGGATATTGAAGCGCTGGATAATTCCTATCAGAAATCCTCTGCACCCGCTTCCAGAAAAGACGGCGGATTCAATGACTTTACCCAGCGTTCCTATGATTATGACGCTCTTGAAAAAATGCTCTTAAGCAATTGATCAATACACCCGGAGGCAGATATTATGGGTTTAAGCAACAGGCAATTTGATTCCATTATAGAAAAATACGACAATATCCGGCTTGAAAACAACCGCGAACAGATGAGGCGGGCGGATGAGGTCCGCAGCAAGATCCCCGGGTACATTGAATTGGAGGAAAAGCTTCGCTCTCTGCGCATGGAACGTACCCGTGCAAAGCTTTATGAGGATGACTCTTCAATTGCCGAACAAAAAACCGGGGAAGACCTTCTTGTGGACAAGCGGAACCGGCTCTTAAAGGAGGCGGGCTATCCTTCCGATTATCTTGATCCTATCTATCAATGCCCCAAATGCCGCGATACCGGGTTTCTCCCGGAAAGCCGCAGTAAATGCACCTGCTTTATTGCCGCCCAGACAAGGCTGTTGTTTGAGCAGTCCGGCATATCCGATTTGATTGAACTTCAGAATTTTGACACACTTTCTTTTGAATATTTTAATGATGCTGAAAGCGCTTCCTATTCAAATATATTAAATAACGCCAAGAATTTTATAAGAAATTTCAACTCGGACTACCAAAATCTTGTTTTTTATGGTAATGTGGGTACTGGCAAAACTTTTCTGTCCTGCTGTATCGCCAAAGAATTGATGGAAACAGGATTTTCCGTTACCTATAAAAGCGCTGACAGATTATTTAAGGACCTGGTAGATCTGCGGTTTGGCGATGATAAAAATGAGTATTTTTCTTTTATTGAAGACCTGGATCAATGCGATCTGCTCATAATAGACGATTTAGGGACGGAAGCGATTACCGAACGGGTCAAAGCAGATCTGTTTACCTGCTTGAACAACCGTGATCTATTGAAGAAGGCCACTCTGATTTCTACAAATCTGACTCTGGATGAATTAAACAGACGTTATTCCGAAAGGATTTTCTCCCGTATCAGCAGTCATTTCACTTTTTGTAAATTTGAGGGACGGGATATCAGAATGCTAAAAAAATTTCAAGAGAAGAGAAAGTGAGGTTCTTTCACATGTCAAAACGTGAAGAGATGAGAAATCTGGAAACAATTCCCGTGGGTTCTTTGGGGATTGTCGCCTTAGAAGGCTGCAAGTCCCTGGGCGAGAAAGTCGACCGCTATCTGGTGGGCTGGAGAACGGAGCGTGAAAACGCCCACAGCGAAAGCCTTGCATTTAAAGGGTATCAGAGAGATTCCTATCTGGTTCAGACCAAAGTGCCACGCTTCGGTTCAGGCGAAGCCAAGGGAGTTATTTTAGAATCAGTCCGGGGCACAGATCTGTATCTTCTTGTGGATGTGGCAAATTATTCTCTAACTTATTCCCTGTGCGGACACCCCAACCATATGTCGCCCGACGATCATTTTCAGGATCTGAAGCGCATCATTGCTGCCGTAGGAGGGAAGGCCCGCCGCATTACCGTTATCATGCCTTTTCTTTACGAAAGCAGGCAGCACAAAAGGAGCACCAGGGAATCCTTAGACTGCGCTATTGCCCTCCAGGAATTGGTCGGCATGGGAGTAGATAACATCATTACCTTTGACGCCCATGACGCCAGAGTCCAGAACGCTATTCCCCTAAACGGATTCGAAACCGTACAGCCGGCATATCAGTTTATCAAAGGGCTTCTTTCCCACGTTAAGAACCTTACCATCGATTCCGACCATATGATGGTTGTCAGCCCCGATGAAGGCGGTATGAGCCGTGCCATTTATATTGCCAACGTTTTAGGGCTTGATATGGGTATGTTTTATAAAAGGCGGGATTACACGCGCATTGTAGACGGCAGGAATCCCATTGTGGCCCATGAATTCTTAGGCACCAGCGTAGAGGGAAAAGACATTATCGTGGTAGATGACATGATCTCCTCGGGCGAAAGCGTCCTGGAAGTTGCGGCAGCGTTAAAGAAGCGAAAAGCCAACCGTATTTTTATATGCGCCACCTTCGGTCTTTTTACAAACGGACTTGCCAAGTTCGACCAGGCATATGAAGAAGGCATTATTGACGATATTTTAACGACCAATCTGATCTACCAGACGCCGGAGCTTTTGGAAAGGCCCTACTATATCGATTGTGACATGAGCAAATATATCGCCTTTATTATCGATACCCTGAATCACGATGCATCCATCAGCGATCTGCTCAATCCCAATGACAGGATCCAGAATTTGCTGGAAAGATACAGAAACGGCGAAATTTAATGTATAAAAATAGGCTGGCATTTTCTATGCGGAAAACTCTTTCCTGAAAATGTCAGCTTATTTATATTTTTTAATCCTGCATTTCGGATTTTTATCTATGTATCAGAATTGATGGCCGCATACGCTGCAGAATGCGGAGTCATCCGCAACGCTCCTGCCGCAGATAGGGCAGATTTTTTGGATGGTGCTGTTTTGGGCATCCGCCACCGCTTCCCCGCCCTTTTTCTTTTCTTCTATTTCCGCCTTTAAGCGGCCTATTTTTTCCAAATTTTCCTTTATGACCCTAAACTGCTCCGGATATCCGCTTTCCGCTTCATGCTCATGAGTTTTAAAATAATCCTCTCCTATTTTCTCATAAGCCTTCTTTATCTGGCTTTCGCATTTTCCTATCTGGACCTGAAGCCCCGGAATTCCCGCATAGTTTTTTGCTTTTTTTGTCACTTCGCTATCTTTAATGGTCTGAAACGTTTCTCCTGCCTTAGCAGATACCTTGCTCAAAAAATCCATTTCTAAACTCCTCCTTTTCACTCACTATAAATGATATGTTAATGGTAAAATATGGTTCTTAAAAAGTCAATTGCTTTCATAAGTGTTTACAAACATTTAATCTTCCCCTGTCGACAATCCTGTATAGGAACTGCGGAAAAATAATTTTCCGCAGTTCCTATATAAGATTGTCTTG
>ULTO01007400.1_pt1 | contig 24096 bp, 18 predicted proteins | sample 1957601 | NCBI WGS metagenome assembly ULTO01 (sample SAMEA4835734, study PRJEB28245) | human gut metagenome | biome: gut microbiome; material: fecal sample | place: Denmark | collected 2008 | reverse complement strand
CGCTATTGCTTATCGCAGTAAGAAGAGAAATGGTTACTTGGTCTCGCCGTGCAGCTTCTTCTGCAGCCAGTCCTTGCCGTCCACATAGCGGGACACGATGAAGGACACCACATAGTCGCCGGCGGAGTTGACCATGGTGGCAGGGGGATCCACCAGGTTGCCGATGGCCAGGGCGATGGGATAGGCCACAGCCAGCTGGTCGGGGAAGAAGATGGTGCACACCACCAGCTCGCCGGTGCCGCCGCCGCCGGGGATACCGCTCATAGCCACGGAGGAGAACACCGCCACGATGATGGCCAGGATGGCCTTGTCGGTGGAGAAGTCCATGCCGAAGATGCCGAACAGGAACGCCACCTTGATGATGGCGGACATAGCGGAGCCGTCCATATGCATGGTGGCGCCCATGGGCAGCACGATGTCGCTGACATCCTTGCTGATGCCGGTCTCCTCCGCCACCTCCATGTTGGTGGGGATGGTGGCCACGCTGGAGCAGGTGCCGAAGGACACCGCCGCGGGGCGGAACAGCTTAGAGAACATGACCTTGACCGCACCTCTGCCGCCGCCGAACCGGGCATAGATGGGGAAGAAGATAAACATGTAGGCGAAGCTCATCACATAGTAGATGATCAGCGTGCGGCTGTAATCGCCGATCAGCTCGGGGCCGTAGGTGGCCACCAGGCTGGCGAAGAAGCCGAAAAAGCCGATGGGTGCGTAGTAGGTGATGATCTTCACGGTCTTCATGATGCAGTTGGTGATGTCCTCCAGGAACTGGGCCGTCTTGGTGGCGGGGCCGCCGGACAGCTGCACGCCGAAGCCGAACAGGATGGCCGCCACGATCAGGGGCAGGATGGCCCGGCGGCTCAGCAGCTCGGTAAAGTCAGGCTTGGTAAAGAAGTTGACGATCATATCCTGCACGCCCAGGGTATCACCGATTTCGCCCTCCACCACGGTGTAATGGCCGCTGACCAGGGGGAAGATGCGGCACACGATGTACATCAGCACACCGGCGATGGCGGCGGTGGCCAGGAAGGTGGCGATGGTGGTGCCCATGATCTTACCGGCACGCTTGGCGCTCTTCATGTTGGCGATAGCGGAGCTGATGGAGCAGAACACCATCGGCACCACCACGCAGAACATCATGTTGATGAACACGGTGCCCAGGAATTCGATCTTCTTACCGAAGGACGGCGCAAAAGCGCCCACCAGACAGCCGGCCACGATGCCTGTCAGCATACACAGTATAAAGCCGTAGCTCTTCAGAAAGTTCTTCATTTCAGTCCTCCTTGTTCACACACTGGTTTGGTATCCCTATTATATAAGCATTTTTTCAAATGTAAATCGGAAAAATTGCCTTTGCATATGGCAAATCCTGCTATCCGGCCGATGGCGCGCGGCCGAACTGCTTCTTATACGCCCGTGAGAAGGTGGAGTACTCCTGATAGCCGCACCGCAGCGCTGCCTCACCCGAGGGTACTCCCTGCTCCAGAAGCTGCTGTGCCAGCAGCAGCCGCTTTTCCGTCAGATAGCCGTGGATGGTGTAGCCCGTCTCGTCCCGGAACCGCCGCATCATGTGATACTTGCTGATGTAGAACCGCTCCGCCAGCTGGTCAATGGACAGCCCCTCCGTCAGATGGGCGTTCAGGTATTGCAGGATGGCCACGATCTTGCTGTCTCCCGCCGCGGCGCTGACGGTGTCGCCCGCCAGGGAGACCCGGTTCACCTCCACCATCAGTTGGGTGAACAGCGCCCGCCGCAGCAGCGCCGCGCCGAAGCCCTCCTCCTGCTGGGACTGCTCCAGCAGCGTGAACAGCTCCCGCACCCGTCCCGCTCCGGCGTGATAGACGTAGCGGAAATCCCGCTGGGCCTGCCGGAAGCAGGTGTCCAGCGCGCTGCCCTCGCAGGACAGCTCCTGCAGATACTCCGGCGAGATGTACAGGATCACCCGCTCATAGAAGTCGCCCCGCTCCACCACGGGCCGGTGGATGCTGCCCCGGCCCACCAGCACATAGTCTCCCGGCTGCAGGGTGTACCGCTCGCCCTCGATGGCGTATCCGGCCCGCCCCGCCAGCAGCATGATGATCTTGTGAAAGCTGTGATAGTGATAGGCGATCTCCTCGTGCCGGTCGTCCGCCAGATGGAACAGCCGGAACGGCTCGTTCAGATAGCCCCTCTTTTCATAAGGTAAAGGCTCCATGCCGCACCTCCCGCACTTTTTGCTGTTATCCTATCACATACTATGCAAAAAGTGCAATCCCTATTTCAGAGATTTTTCTGCATCTTACGGAATATACGCATAAATATTCATTTATACATATTCGATATTGGCGAAAGTGCTGCGAAAAACAGAAAAACCGGTGAAATAAAGAAGCAAAACCACCAAAAACACCAAAGGTGATGAAAAAATATTCAAAAAACAGTTGACTTATATGCATAATGGGTGTATAGTATCCACTGTCAACAGGAGTTGACCACTCGTATCGTTCCTCCGCCTCCGGAAACAGGAAGGCCGGAGCGGAGCCAACAAAGTATTTTGAAAGGAAATGAAAAAGATGAAAAAGTTTCTGGCATTGATGCTGGCCATGCTGATGGCGCTGAGCCTGGTGGCCTGCGGCGGCGGTAATAACGCTGCTGACGATAACAACGCAAACGGCGACGCTGCCAACACCGACGAGTCTCTGGTGGTTCTGGAGAACGTGGTGAACTGGGGCGAGACCGAGCCTTACCGTGTTCTGGTGCAGAAGGGCGACCCCAAGGGCCTGCTGGAGGGCATCAACAAGGCCATCGCTGAGCTGACCGCCAACGACGGCGCCCTGATCAAGGAGATCGAGAACAAGGTCGCCTCTCAGGAGACCTACACCCCCGACGCTGTGGCCTCCAACCTGGCTCCCGCCGATGACGCCGCCGCTTCCAGCGACAAGCCCGTCCTGGTGCTGGGCACCAGCCCCGACTATCCTCCCTATGAGTTCTTTGCCGACGCCGCTATGACCGAGTATGCCGGTATCGACGTGGAGGTCGCCAAGTACATTGCCGACTCCATGGGCATGGAGCTGCAGATCGAGTCCATGAACTTCGATAACCTGGTCACCTCTCTGAGCAACGGCGACTTCGACATGGTGCTGGCCGCCTGCGAGTACACCGAAGAGCGTGCTCTGGCCTGCGACTTCTCCGATCCCTACTACACCGACCTGCCTCCCGTCATTCTGGTGAAGGCTTCCGACGCTGACAAGTACAAGACCGTGGACGACATCAACCAGGCTTCCGTCATCATCGGCGCCCAGAAGAACACCACCAAGGCCATGGCCGCCGCCGATATGTTCCCCGAGGCTGCCAACGGCATGGTGCTGGAGTCCCTGGTCCCCACCCTGGTCACCGAGCTGAAGAACGGCACCATCGACCTGCTGGTGCTGGACGGCAACGTGGGCCTGAGCTACGTCGGCTGATAACCCCCGTGATCTTACCGCAAACGTGCAGAGCCTCGGCTTTGCACGCTTGCGTGCGCTTTAGGCCCCAGAACATGTGAAAGGATGCTTCGTCTATGTCGTGGAATGATCTGTTTGTGAATATGGACAACACAAACTTCTTCAATTTCTCGTTCCTGCCCAAGTATGGCTCCGCCTTTGTCCGAGGCTTTGAATATACGCTGCTGCTGGCTGTGGTCTCCGTACTGCTGGCGGTGATCCCCGCTCTGCTGCTGGCCATGATGCGCCTCAGCAAGGTCAAGCCCATCAAATGGTTTGCCGGCGCGTACATCGCGGTGTTCCGCTCTACCCCCATGCTGGTGCAGCTGTCCATCATCTACTTCGGACTGTTCCACTACATCACGCTGCCCCGCACGCTGCTGTTCGGCTTCATCGCCATCAACCGCTTTATCCCCGGTGTGGTGGCCCTGGCTCTGAACAGCTCCGCCTATGTGGCCGAGATCTTCCGTGCCGGTATTCTGGCGGTGGATAAGGGCCAGACCGAGGCCGCCCGCTCCCTGGGCCTGTCCGGCTGGCAGTCCATGCGCCTGGTGGTGCTGCCCCAGGCCATCAAGAACGTGCTGCCCGCCCTGGCCAACGAGGTGGTCACCATGGTGAAGGAATCCTCCATCTGCTCCGTGCTGGGCATGGCGGAGATCATGTACACCGCACAGACCGTCTCCGGCAACTCGTATATCACGCTGGCCCCCTATGTACTGGCCGCGTTGGTCTATTTCTGCATCAACTATCCGGCCTCCAAGGCGATCGAGGCCATCGAAAGGAGAATGCGTCGTGGCGACAAGCAGTAAAGTCCTTATTTCCGTGCAGCATCTGGTGAAGGAGTACAATCACGGCTCCGTCCATGCCCTGAACGACTGCAATCTGGAGATCAAAAAAGGCGAGGTGGTGGCCATCATCGGCCCCTCCGGCAGCGGTAAATCCACCCTGCTGCGCAGCCTGAACCTGTTGGAGCAGCCCACCTCCGGCGCCATCTATTTTGACGGCGTGGATCTGGCGGACAAGTCCGTGGATATCAACCTCCACCGCCAGAAGATGGGCATGGTGTTCCAGCACTTCAACCTGTTCCCCCACAAGACGGTGCTGCAGAACATCACCATGGCGCCCGTCACACTGAAGAAGAAAACCGCCGCCGAGGCGGAGGCACAGGCCAAGTCCCTGCTGGAGCGTATCGGTCTGGCCGACAAGGCGGACGAGTATCCCAACATGCTCTCCGGCGGCCAGAAGCAGCGTATCGCCATCGTCCGCGCCCTGGCCATGGACCCGGAGGTCATGCTGTTCGACGAGCCCACCTCCGCCCTTGACCCCGAAATGGTGGGCGAGGTGCTGGACCTGATGCGGGACCTGGCCAAGGAGGGCATGACCATGGCAGTGGTGACCCACGAGATGGGCTTCGCCCGCGAGGTGGCCGACCGTGTGGTGTTCATGGCCGACGGCAAGATCCTGGAGGAGGGTGCTCCCGCCGACCTGTTCGACCACCCACAGGATCCCCGTCTGCAGGATTTCCTCAGCAAGGTGCTGTAAAAAACGTGAAAGACCGGTATCCGAAGGATGCCGGTCTTTTCTGCTGCTCGTAGATTTTCGCCATTTTTCTTGCCCGGTTTTCTTGTGTTGCAAAGGGGAGTGTGGTATAATATCTTGATTAAAAATCGCCCTGTGCACCGTGCCGGGCGAAGGAGGTACCTTTGGAACGAAAAAACGTCGTCCTGACTGACGCGGACATGAGCCGCCAGCGGGAATTCACCGAAAAAATAAAAGAGCTGCACCAGCAGCGCGGCAAGACCGTCCGCGCGCTGGTGGACACCTTCGGCTGCCAGCAGAACGTGGCCGACAGCCAGCACATCATGGGCATGCTGGAGGCCATGGGCTGCGAATTCGTCACCGAGTCCGCCGGAGCGGACATCATCGTGCTGAACACCTGCGCCATCCGCGACCACGCGGAAAAGCGGGTCTATGGCAATCTGGGCACCCTGACCCACACCAAGAAGGCCAACCCCGAGCAGATCATCTGCCTGTGCGGCTGCATGGCCCAGCGGCCCGAGGTGGCGGAAAAGGTGCGCCAGTCCTACCGCCATGTGGATCTGGTATTCGGGCCCCAGGCCCTGTGGAAGTTCCCGGAGCTTCTCTGGCAGGTCTATACCCGCCGGGGCCGAGTGTTCTCCGTGGAGGACGAGCACGGCTCCATTGCCGAGGGTATGCCGGTGGTCCGTGAGGGCCGCACCCGCGCGTGGGTCAGCATCATGTACGGCTGCAACAACTTCTGCTCCTACTGCATCGTGCCCTATGTCCGGGGCCGGGAGCGCAGCCGCGACCCGGAGCAGATCATCCGCGAGGTGCGAGAGCTTGCCGCCGAGGGGTACAAGGAGATCACCCTGCTGGGCCAGAACGTCAACTCCTACGGAAAAGACCTGGGCACCGGCTACGACTTTGCCGATCTGCTCTCGGCGCTGGACGAGATCCCCGGCGACTATCTGATCCGCTTCATGTCCTCCCAGCCCAAGGACGCCAGCTTCAAGCTGTTCGACACCATGGCCCGGTGTAAGCATGTGGCCAAGCAGCTCCACCTTCCGGTGCAGTCCGGCTGCGACCGGGTGCTGCGGGCCATGAACCGGCCTTATGATAAGGCCCGGTATCTGGAGCTCATCACCTACGCCCGGAAGGTCATGCCGGAGCTGGTGCTGACCAGCGACGTGATCATCGGCTTCCCAGGCGAGACGGAGGCCGAGGCCATGGAGACCGTGGCCCTGGTGGAGCAGGTGCGGTTTGACGCCCTCTTCACCTTCATCTTCTCTCCCCGGCCCGGCACCCCTGCCGCCAAAATGGACGACCCCGTCCCCCGTGCGGAAAAGCAGGTGTGGTTCGACCGGCTGTGCGACGCCCAGAACAAGATCTCCGAGGAGATCCACGCCCAGTATGTAGGCCGCACCCTCCGCTGCCTCATCGACGGCCAGAGCGACGACAGCCGCTGGCCCCTGACCGCCCGCACCGCCGGAGGACGGCTGGTGCATCTGGTGGGCGACAAGGCCGCCATCGGCACCTATCGCGACGTAAAGATCACCGACAGCAACACATGGGCGCTGTTCGGCGAGATGATATAAATTTGAAAGGAGTCCCCCTATGGCAGAACTGACCCCCATGATGCAGCAATATCTGCAAATAAAGGAACAGAACCAGGACGCCATCCTGTTCTTCCGTCTGGGTGACTTCTATGAGATGTTCGGCGCCGACGCCAAAACGGCGTCCCGCGAGCTGGATCTGACGCTGACCAGCCGGGACAAGAGCAAGGACAAGCCAGCCGAGGAGCGGATGCCCATGTGCGGCGTGCCCTACCACGCGGCGGACGCCTACATCGCCCGGCTCATCGCCAAGGGCTATAAGGTGGCCATCTGCGAGCAGACGGAGGATCCCGCCCAGGCCAAGGGCCTGGTGAAGCGGGACATCATCCGCGTGGTGACCCCCGGCACCGTCATCGACAGCGCCTGTCTGGAGGAGGGGCGCTCCAACTTCTGCGCCGGTATCTATCTGGACGACGATTACGCCGCCCTGTGCGCCTGCGACATCACCACCGGCAAGGCCCACGCCACCGCCTTTTCCGGCGGCGAGCGGGTGAAGCAGCTCATCAACGAGCTGGGCCGCTTCTCCCCCGCCGAGGCGGTGGTCAACGACGCCGCCTTCTTCGACGAGACGCTCCACGGCTTCCTTCAGGACAAGCTGAACTGCCATCTGGAGAAGCTGCCTTCCGGCCGCTTCCAGATGGAGCCCTCCGAGCGGCTGATCCGCCGCCAGTTCGGCGATGACGCGCTGCACCGTCTGCCCCGGGATAACCCGGCGGTGTTCCTGGCCCTGGGCGCGCTGCTGAGCTATCTCCACGAGACACAGAAGACCGACCTATCCCATGTGGACGATCTGGAATACTACCGCCGGGGCCAGTTCATGGAGCTGGATCTGACGGCCCGGCGCAACCTGGAGCTGACCGAGACCCTCCGGGGCAAGGAGAAGAAGGGCAGCCTCCTGTGGGTACTGGACAAGACGAAGACCGCCATGGGCGGCCGCATGATGCGCTCGTGGCTGGAGCGGCCCCTGCTGTCCGTCACGGAGATTGACCGGCGCAATGCCGCCGTGGCGGCGCTGGCCGAGAACACCATGGCCCGCGAGGAGCTGATACTGGCCCTGCAGGGCATCTCCGACATGGAGCGTCTGGTGGGCCGCATCGTGTACGGCACGGCAGGCGGCCGGGATCTGGTGTCCCTCCGCACCGCCATGGAGCGCCTGCCGCAGGTGAAGGCCCAGCTGTCCGCCTTTGACAAGGGCCGCCTGCACCAACTGAACGGTGAACTGGACGATCTCAACGATCTGGCCGCCCTCATCGGCCAGACGCTGGTGGACGAGCCCCCCTTCTCCGTCCGCGAGGGCGAGTTTATCCGGGACGGCTTCCACCCGGAGGTGGATCGCCTGCGCGGCATCCTCCACGGCGGCAAGGACGTGATCGTCCGCATGGAGGCCGCCGAAAAGGAAAAGACCGGTATACGCACCCTGAAGATCGGCTACAACAAGGTGTTCGGCTACTATATCGAGGTGTCCAACTCCTTCAAGGATCAGGTGCCGGAAAGCTACATCCGCAAGCAGACGCTGGTAAACGGCGAACGCTACATCACCCAGGAGCTGAAGGACTTAGAGCACGACATCCTCTCCGCCAACGACCGGGTGACGGCATTGGAATACCAGCTTTTTACCGAGCTGCGGCTCCATATCGCGGAGCAGGCGGCGCGGGTGCAGCGTGCCGCCGCCATCGTGGCGGAGCTGGACGCCCTGTGCTCCCTGGCCGCCGTGGCGGTGAAGAACAACTACTGCTGCCCCGTGGTGGACGAGTCCGGCGTCATCGAGATCCACGACGGCCGCCATCCGGTGGTGGAGCAAATGCGCCGCGACAGCATGTTCGTCCCCAACGACACCTATATGGGCGCCAAAGACGACCGGGTGGCCATCATCACCGGCCCCAACATGGCCGGTAAATCTACCTATATGCGTCAGGTGGCGCTGATCGTGCTGATGGCCCAGATCGGCTCCTTCGTTCCCGCCCGGGCCGCCCGCATCGGCGTGGTGGACCGTATTTTCACCCGCATCGGCGCCAGCGACGACCTGTCCGCCGGACAGTCCACCTTCATGGTAGAGATGACGGAGGTCAGCGACATTCTCAAGTCCGCCACGGCGGACAGCCTGCTGATCCTGGACGAGATCGGCCGGGGCACCTCTACCTTCGACGGTATGTCCATCGCCCGCGCCGTGCTGGAATACTGCGCCGACCCGAAAAAGCTGGGGGCCAAGACCCTGTTCGCCACCCACTATCACGAGCTGACGGCGCTGGAGGGTGAGCTGCCCGGCGTCCGCAACTATAACATCGCCGTCCGCACCCGGGGCGAGGATATCATCTTCCTGCGGAAGATCATCTCCGGTGGCGCTGACCGCAGCTACGGCATCGAGGTGGCCAAGCTGGCGGGCCTGCCCAAGCAGGTGCTGACCCGGGCCCGGCACATTTTGCAGGAGCTGGAGGACGAGGCGGGCAAGCCCCACGCCGCCCCGGTGGAGAGCGACCAGGTATCCTTGGAGGCCCTCAGCGAAAGCGCGGTCATCGACCAGCTCCGCCGCGCCCAGGTGGACACCCTCAGCCCCCTGGAAGCGCTGAATTTACTGTATGAATTGAAAAACAAACTGGCATGAAATCTGACGATTTCATTGCCAAAAGGGATTGCGGCCGACTGCGCGTGTCCTTCGGACACACTGGCGGCCGAGAAGAATTTTTCTGACGCACATGTCGTCAGAAAAATGATTCGATTTTTTCGCGGCGTCCGCGCCGCGAACTCTGCGAGGCTTTCGGGCCGACAGAGTCGTCGGCCCCTACGACCGACCATCAGGCCTTTTTGTAATACACACGATTATCGTCAACACCCAACAAGGAGGAACCATGCCGCAGATCCAATGTTTGCCGCCCCATGTGGCGGATCTTATCGCCGCCGGTGAGGTGGTGGAGCGTCCCGCCAGCGTTATGAAGGAGCTGCTGGAGAACGCCATTGACGCGGGCGCGTCCGCCATCGTGGCGGAGATCGAGCGCGGCGGCCTGACCTATATCCGCATCACCGACAACGGCTGCGGCATCCCGGCGGAGCAGTTACCCACCGCCTTCCTGCGCCATGCCACCAGCAAGCTCCGCTCCGCCGCCGACCTGGCGGCCATCGGCACGCTGGGCTTCCGGGGCGAGGCGCTGGCCGCCATCGCCGCCGTATCCCGGGTGGACATCTTCTCCCGCTCCGCAGGCGAGGACATGGGCGCGGCGCTCCATCTGGAGGGCGGCATCCCCGGCCAGACGGTGCCCACCGGCTGTCCGGAGGGCACCACCATCTGCGTCCGCGACCTGTTTTACAACACCCCCGCCCGGATGAAGTTCATGAAGAAGGACAGCGCCGAGGGCACCGCCGTGTCCGGCGTGGTGCAGCATCTGGCCCTGAGCCACCCCGACGTGTCCTTCAAGCTGATTCGCGACGGGCAGGAGGTACTGCACACCCCCGGCGACGGGCAGCTTCTCTCCGCCGTCTACGCCGCCATGGGGCGGGACTTCGCCCTGGGCCTGCTGCCCATCTCCGGCAGCGGCAGCGACGGGAAGGTGGAGGGCTTCGTCACCAAGCCACTCAACGGCCACGGCAGCCGGGGCAAGCAGGTGTTCTTCGTCAACGACCGGTTCGTCAAGTCCCAGCTTCTGACGGCGGCGCTGGAGGAGGCGTACAAAAACCAGCTCCTCAAGGGCCGGTTTCCCGGCTGCGTGCTGCATGTGACGCTGCCCGCGGACATGGTGGACGTGAACGTCCACCCCGCCAAGACGGTGGTGAAGTTCGTGTCCGACAAGACCGTGTTCGACGCGGTATATTACACCATCCTGGACGCTCTCAACGCCGAAAAGGCCCCGCAGCGGGCGGAAAAGGAGCCGTCCTTCTTCCAGAAAATGACCGCCCAGGAGTTCAAGGCCAAGGCCGCCGCTCCCGTGGAGGAGAAAAAGCCCCTGGGCAGCTTCGTCTCCCGTCCCGCCGCCCCGGCCACAAAAAACGTCATCCGGGACAGCGTCCCCACCATGGCCCAGCGGCCCCACAGTGCCGAGACGGTCTACGTCCGGGACGTGGCGGCCCAGCCGGAGCAGCCCATCGTGACGGCCTCACCCCTGACGGGCCGCACCTATGAGATCACCCCGCCCGAAAAGGCGGAGACCCCGGCGGAGGTCATCCCGGAACCGGTGCAGGAGGCCATCCCCCTGCCCCAGGAGCCGGAGCAGCAGACCATGGAGCCGGTGAAGGAGACCCCGTGGCGCATGGTGGGCGAGGTGCTGAAAACCTACATCATCTGCGAGGATGACCGCGACAACGTGTGGCTCATCGACAAGCACGCCGCCCACGAGCGGCTGCGGTTCGACGCCCTGAAGGCCAGCCGCCAGCCCCTGATGGCCCAGCCGCTGCTGACGCCCGTCACCGTGGAGCTGGAGGCGGAGGCCTACGCCGCCGCCCTGGACAACCTGTCCCTTTTGCAGGAGTTTGGCTTCGAGTGCGAGGACTTCGGCGGCGGCACCGTGCTGATCCGCGAGGTACCGGCGGATATCCTGGCGGCGGACGCCGCCGTGACGCTGGAGGAGCTGGCCCAGAAGCTGACTCTGGGCCGCGCCGACCCGGAGGGCGCCCGGGACGAGCTGCTGCACACCATGGCTTGCAAGAGCGCCATTAAGGCTGGCATGACCACCGACGCCGCCGAGCTGGCGGCCCTGGTGGAAAAGGTGCAGTCGGGAGAAATTCTCTACTGCCCCCATGGCCGTCCAGTGAAGTATAAGCTGAGCAAATACGACATCGAGAAGATGTTCAAGCGCGCATAGTATCAAGGAGTAATTTCAATGGCCACAGTGCTTTGCGTGGTGGGCCCCACCGCCACTGGAAAAACGAAAATGGGCGTGGCCCTGGCCAAGCGCTTCCACGGCGAGGTGGTCAGCGTGGATTCCATGCAGCTCTACCGGGGCATGACGGTGGGCACCGCCGCGCCCACGCCCGACGAGATGGAGGGCATCCCCCACCACATGGTGGCCGTGGCCGATCCGGCGGAGAGCTGGTCGGTGGCCCGGTATGTGCAGGCGGCGGACGCGTGCGTCCAGGATATCCTGCGCCGGGGCAAGCTGCCGGTGCTGGTGGGCGGCACGGGCCTCTATCTGGACGCTCTGATCCGGGGCACGGATTTTGCCGCCGGATCGCAGGGCACCGGCATCCGTCAGGCCTTGCAGCAGCGGGCCCGGACGGAAGGCGTTGAAGTGCTGCTGGAGGAGCTGCGGAAAATTGACCCCGCGGCGGCGGAAAAGCTGCACCTGCGGGACGAAAAGCGCATTATCCGTGCGCTGGAGGTCTGGCAGGAGACCGGCCAGACCATCACCGAGCACGACCGGCTGGAACGGCAGCGTCCCCCAAAATACGAAGCCCTTTATATCGGTCTGGATTTTGAGGACCGGCAGGACCTCCGGGACCGTATCGACCGCCGCGTGGATATCATGGTGGAGCAGGGGCTGCTGGCGGAGGTGGAGGCGCTGCTGTCCGGCGGCCTGCCCCGTGACGCCACGGCCTTACAGGCCATCGGCTACAAGCAGTTTCTGGCGGTGGCGGAGGGTACGGCCACGGCGGAGGAAGCCATCGAGGAGGTCAAGCTCCGCTCCCGGCAGTACGCCAAGCGGCAGTTGACGTGGCTGCGGCGGAATCCGGACATTTTCTGGGTGCGCTGGCAGCGCGATCCAAATTTCCCGGAGGGTCTGCAAAAAGCGACAGAATATCTCCACAGCCGTGGTTTATGCTGAATCACGGCGGAGGTTGTCCCATAGAGATAGCGTCCGTACAAAAAAGATACATAGGAGGACGCTATGCAGAAGACAAACAATTTACAGGAAATCTTTTTGACCCAGGCCCGGAAACAGAAGCTCCCCGTCACCATGTTTCTGGTGAACGGATTCCAGCTGCGGGGCACCATCACGGGGTTTGACTGCTTTGTGGTGATCCTGGACAGCGAGGGCCGCCAGCAGGTGATCTACAAGCACGCCATCTCCACCATCGCCCCAGCGAAGGCGGTAAGCTTTCAGGAGGCGGAGGAGATATGAGGCGGAGGGTTTCGCGCTTCCGAGCGCGAGGCACTTTTGCCCGATCGCGCTGTGTAAACACAGCAGATGCTACGGCAGCGTAGCTGCCGAGATCGGATGCTAAAAATATGCCACCGGCATATTTTTTAACGCACCGACGGCAAAAGTGCCCAAAAACGCCACTTAAACCTGCGGTTTAAGAATCCGCGCACGCCAGACATAGCCGGACACCGATGCACTGTACCACGCGTTCACAGGGCATCGTTCTTTGTCGCTGCGGTATGACAAATAGATTCTCTTTCTGCGCCGCTGCCGCTGATGCAGCGCGACGGTAGAGCATAAAGCATTATTGCGCGGCTTTGTGAGCGGCAGCGGCGCTGGAGCAGAGACGATCCGATAACGAATCGAAAAAGAGAATCTCATGTAAACGTGCGGTATGCAATCGCGGATTTACGCAAAGGCATAGCGCGCAGGAAGTCCAGAAACCTGGGTTTCTGGTTGTCCTTTTGGTCACTTTTGGGACAACGGCCAAAAGTGACTCGCTCCGGAGAGCGAAACACTCCCAAAGCAGATCGTTCACACTACGAAATTCTCACACAAACCACGCACAGACACACAAGGAGCGGGATATGAAATCGTCTTCCACACCCATCTTCAAGATCCTATCGGCGGTCATTCTGGCGGCGGTGGTGGTCTACTTCGCCGTGCAGGCGTACCGCTATTTCTCCGACCCCATCAACACCACCCTGGTCTACACCTCCACAGAGGAGATCACCGTGGAGCTGAACGGCTATCTGGTGCGCAGTGAGGAGACCTTCCACTCCGACGCCGGAACGCTGGGCCACGCCCTGTCCGAGGGCGAGCGGGTGGGCAAGGGTCAGACCCTGGCCATGGCCTATCCCGACAGCGGCGCGCTGACCCGCGTGGAGCAGCTTGAGGCACTGCATCTGAAACTGGAACAGCTCTCCTTCTCGCTGACCGCCTTTCTGGATCCCGACGCGGCGCTGAAGCTGGATTCCACCATCTCCGGCGGCATCCTGACCTTGCGGCAGTCCATCGTCGGAGGCGATTACAGCAACGCCGACGAAGAGCTGTCCGCCCTGAAGAGCGCCGTGCTGAAGCGGGACTACACCACCGGCACCCAGGAGGAGATCGAGGCCGACATCAAGGCCACGGAGCAGTCCATCCGGGAGCTGGAGCAGTCGCTGAACGGCACAGCCATCACTGCGCCGGAGTCCGGCATCTACTCCGCCGCCTGCGACGGCTATGAGACGGTGCTGACGCCGGAATTCCTGAAGGATGACGTGACGGCCAGCAAGCTGAACAGCGTCAGGGCCGCCGACAGCAGCGCCGCCAATGTGGGCAAGCTGATCTACGGCGACACCTGGTACTACGCCGCCGTCATCACCGACGCCCAGGCCGAGCAGCTCAGTGGCCGCTCCACGGTGACGGTGCGGTTCGCCAAGGGGCTGGACTTCGACCTGAAAATGACCATCGACAGCATCTCCCGCAGCGAGAACGGCCAGCGGGTGCTGATCCTGCGCAGTGAGAAATACATCGCCCAGACCACCCTGATGCGGCATCAGGCCGCCACGCTGGTGCTGCGCACCTACGAGGGGCTGCGGCTGCCCTCCACGGCGCTGCGTGTCAACGAGGACGGCGTCACCGGCGTGTACTGCGTGCTGGGCGTGCGGGCCAAGTTCAAGCCCGTGCAGGTGGTGTACCAGGGCGACGGCTACATGCTGGTAAAGGATGCCGCGGCGGAGGAGGACTCCACCATGCTGCGCCAGGGTGACCAGGTGATCGTCACCTCGGCAGAGCTGTATGACGGCAAGGTAATCGGATAAGCTATTACATAGAAAGGGGATAAACTTCCATGTCTATTGCGGAAAATATCGCACACATCCGGCAGGAGATCGACGCGGCGGCCCGTGAGACGGGACGTACCGGAAAGGATATCACACTGGTGGGTGCCAGCAAGATGAACGACGCTGCCCGCTGCCGCGAGGCCATCGCCGCCGGGATCGACGCCTTGGGCGAGAACCGGGTGCAGGAGATGACGGAAAAGCTGAAGGACAACGCCTATGACGGCGCGCCGCTGCACTTCATCGGCCATCTGCAGCGCAACAAGGTGAAGCAGGTGGTGGGCAAGGCGGCGCTGATCCAGTCGGTGGGCTCCCGCGAGCTGCTGGACGAGATCGAAAAGGTGGCCGCCAGAATGGAGCTGATCCAGGACATCCTGCTGGAGGTCAACATCGGCGGCGAGGAGGCAAAATCCGGTTTTGCCCCGGAAGAGCTGGCCCAGGCGGCGGCTTATGCCAAGGAATTGGCCCATGTCCGGGTGCAGGGCCTGATGACGATACCACCCGTTGCGGTGGAAAAAGGCGGCAGCATACCATATTTTGAGAAAGTTTACCGTCTTTTTGTTGACATAAGCCGAGAAATGTACGATAATAAGTGGGAATATATCTCCATGGGCATGAGCGACGACTATGCCGATGCCGTCCGCTGCGGCGCCAACATGGTGCGTGTGGGCTCGGCCATTTTCGGCGCGCGGAATTACAACAAATAATATATACGACTGGGAGGCTTTCACAATGGGTTTCATGGACGAGATCAAGAAGATCATTCACCCGTATGACGACGAGGATTACGATTACGAGGACGAAGAGCTGGAACAGCCCGAGCGCAGCGACAGCCGCAATATCTTTGAGGATCGCCGCGAGGAGCGCAAGCAGCCGGAGGATCGCCACAACAAGGTGGTGAACATCCACGCCACCGCCGCGCTGAAGGTGGTGCTGGTCAAGCCCGAGCGGTTCGAGAACGCCAGCGAGATCGCCGACCATCTGCGGGAAAAGCGCACGGTGGTGATGAATCTGGAGTCCACCAACAAGGACGTGGCCCGCCGCCTGATCGACTTCCTGTCCGGCGTGGCCTACGCCGGCGACGGCAAGATCAAGAAGGTGGCCGCCAACACCTATATCATCACGCCCTACAGCGTGGATATCATGGGCGATCTGATCGACGAGCTGGAAAACAACGGCCTGTATCTGTAAGCAGGCATGAGAGAAACGGGAGGGATATACCATGTTGACACCGCAGGAAGTTTCTGAAAAAGTATTTCCCAAATCCTCCGGCTTTGGCAGCGGCTATGCCATGGGCGCCGTGGATGAATTCCTGGACGCGCTGACCGAGGATTATACGGCACTGTATAAAGAGAACGTGACGCTGAAGGCCAAGCTGAAGATCCTGGCCGAAAAGGTAGAGGAATACCGCGCCACCGAGGACGCCATGCGCTCCACCCTGCTGACAGCCCAGAAGATGGCTGCCAAGCTGGTGCAGGAGGCCCAGACGGAGAAGGACAACATGCTGAAGGAGGCCCGGGAGCAGCACGCCGCACAGCTGGCCCAGCTGGAAAAGGACAAGCAGGAGGCCGAGGACAAGCTGGTGATGGCCAAGCAGAGCCTGGTGGACTTCGTCCGCCACGGCAGCGAGCTGTGCGCCCAGCAGCAGGAGTTCCTGAACTCCCTGCCTGAGATGCAGCTGTCCGCCGAGGAGGCGCCCGCCGACGCGGTGACGGATATCCAGCAGGATATCATGCAGCACATGGACGCCATGGAGACCGCTGCCGCCGAACCGGAGGAGCCCGCCGTGAAGGACGTGCCCGCCGGCTCCGCCATCCCCAACGACTTCAAGCTGAGCCTGGACGAGCTGAAGTTCGGCCGCAACTATACCGGCGAATAACACGCAAAAAAGCGGCCTTGACGGGCCGCTTTTTTACCATCGATCAATAAGGAGAGGGAAGCCATGAGCGAGAGACCCATCATTGCCCTGCTGTACGACTTTGATAAGACCCTGTGCACCACCGATATGGAGGACTATACCTTCATTCCCAGCCTGGGCTATACCCCGGCGGAGTTCTGGCAGAAGGCCAACAATTTCGGCTGGGAGAATCAGATGGACGGCCTGCTGGCCTATATGTACACCATGATCGAGGAGTGCCGGGCCCAGGGCATGACGCTGAACCGGGACTATCTGGTGCAGTGCGGAAAGGGCATCCAGCTGTTTCCCGGCGTGCGGGAATGGTTCGACCGGATCGACGCCTTCGGCGACAGCCTGGGGGTGACGGTGGAGCACTATGTGCTGTCCTCGGGGCTGAAGGAGATCATCGAGGGCAGCGGCATCGCCCACCACTTCAAGAAGATCTACGCCTGCGAGTTCTACTATCGGGACGGGGCCGCCTGCTGGCCCAAGCTGGACGTCAACTTCACCAACAAGACCCAGTTCGTCTACCGCATCAACAAGGGCGTGCTGGAGGTCAGCGAGGATCGGAAGCTGAACGACTCCATGCCCGACGACAGCAAGCGGGTGCCCTTCACCAACATGATCTATGTGGGCGACGGCCTTTCCGACGTGCCCTGTATGAAGATGATGCGCTCCTACGGCGGTCAGGCCATCGCCGTGTATCAGGAGAGCAACCGCACCGGCGTGGAGGAGCTGCTGGCCAAGGGCCGGGTGGACTTCATTTTCCCTGCCGATTATCGGGCGGAAACGGCGCTGGATCTGACGGTGCAGAACATCATCCGGAAGATGGCCATCTGCGACGCACTGACGGCGGAGAACGCCGCCCAGATGCGCTCCATCGGCCAGGTGGAGCTGGCCTACCAGGAAACACTGTTTTAAAAAATGCGCCGTCCCGCCGGGACGGCGCATTTGCTTATGCCAGGCCCAGCCGGAACCGCTCGATCATCTCGGCGGTCAGGCTGATGTCATTTTCCCGGCTGGGGATCTCCTCGCGGGAGAGCCACACACCCTCGCACAGCTCGTTGTGGTCGAGGGTGATGTCCGGATCGCCGTCCAGCTCACAGTAAAAGCCGGTCAGCAGCGTGTCGGTAAAGGCCCAGGGCTGGTTCTTGTAGTACCGCAGGTTTTTCACCTTCACGCCCACCTCCTCCATCACCTCCCGGTGGACGGTGTCCTCCAGCGTCTCACCGATCTCCACGAAACCGGCGATAAGGGCATAGCCCCGGAAGGGGCGGTTGGCATAGCGGGTCAGCAGCAGCTTGTCTCCGTGGGTGACGGCCACGATGACGGCGGGGCAGATCTTGGGGTACTCGATCTGGCCGCAGGCCGGGCAGACCATGGCCCGCTCGACGTCGCTGACCTTCATCTTATGGCCGCAATGGCCGCAGAACTGCCGCGCGCCGTACCACCGGTGGAGCTGCACGGCGGTGATGGCGGCAAAGGCCGTCTCCATGGGCCGCACCGACCGGATGCCGCCAACGTCCACATATTCCGCGCCCTCCGGCACGGCGTCCGGCGTCCGGGCCAGATAGCAGTCCACCCCGTCCAGCGAGAACACATGAAGGGCGTCCTCCGTGGGGATGGCCGTCCCGAACCGGGGCAGGGCCCAGCCGTCGCCGTCTCTTTGCAGCAGCACCCTCCCCTTGCGGACACACAGGGCGATGTCGTGGGCGTCGGGCTTTCCGATGACATAGGTGCGGTCAAACCGGTGGGGCGCGATATCCTGTATCATAAAACGATCCCTCTTTCGTTGCATTTTCTTTGATGGTACCATATCCCACCGCAAAAAGCAACCTTGCGGCCCGGGCGGCGGCGTGCTATACTGGGAGCACCATTGGAAGGGGGGACTTTGTCATGACGAAACAGGAGCTGCTGCAGAAGGCGGACAGCCTGCCCCTGTCCCCGGGCGTGTACATCATGATGGACAAGACGGGACTGGTCATCTATGTGGGCAAGGCGAAAAAGCTGAAAAACCGCGTCAGCCAGTACTTCCAGTCCGGCAGCGGCCACAACGAAAAGACCCGGATGATGGTGTCCCAGGTGGATCACTTCGACACCATCATGGTGCGCACGGAGTTCGAGGCACTGATCCTGGAGAACTCCCTGATCAAGCGGCACCAGCCCCGGTACAATATTCTTTTGAAGGACGACAAGGGCTATCCCTTCGTGCGGCTCAACGAAAAAGCGCCCTATCCCCGGTTCACGCTGGTGAACAAGCCGGAGGAGGACGGTGCCCGGTACTTCGGCCCCTTCGGCGGACGCCACGAGACCCGGGCGGCCCTGCAGGCGGTGTGCGCCGCCCTGAAGCTGCCCACCTGCAACCGCCAGTTCCCCCGGGACATCGGCAAGGAGCGGCCCTGCCTCAACCACCATATCGGAAAATGCGACGGCTTCTGCTCTCCCGACGGCCCCGGCCAGGGGGAGTATCAGGCCCGGATGGCCCAGGCGGCGGAGCTGCTGGGCGGCAAGCTGCGGCAGGTAACGGCGGCCCTCCGCCAAGAGATGGAGCAGGCGGCGGAGAATCTGGAATTTGAAAAGGCCGCCGCCCTCCGGGACCGGATGCAGGCCCTGCAGGTGCTGGGCAAGCAGCAGCAGGTCATTGCGGGCGTGTGCGCCGACACGGACGTGTGGGGCGTATACACCGGATCGGTGCGGTGCGGCGCGGCGGTGCTGCACATTGAAAACGGCGACCTGCTGGGCCGCCAGATCGAGATATTCCCCACCGCCGCCGACCAGTCGGAGCCGGAGGTGCTCAGCGCCGTGCTGAGCCAGTACTATCTGGACAAGGCGGTGCTGCCCCGCGAGATATTGCTGCCGTGTTTGTTTGACGACAGCGACACCTTCGCCGCCCTGCTGACAGGACAGGCGGGCCACAAGGTGACCATCAAGGCCCCTCAGCGGGGCGAACGCTCCCAGCTGGTGGACATGGCGGCCCAGAATGCCCGCGAGGAGGCCGAGCGCATCACCACGGAGTCGGAGCGGGTAGCCAAGGTGCTGACAGACTTACAGACGCTGGCGCAGCTGCCCGCCGTGCCCCGGCGGATGGAGAGCTACGACATCTCCAATCTGGGCAGCGACGACATGGTGGCCTCCATGGTGGTGTTCGTGGACGGCAAGCCGCTGAAGTGGGACTATCGGAAGTTCGCCATCAAGACCCTTACCGGCCCCGACGACTACGCCGCCATGCAGGAGGTGCTGGAGCGGCGGTTCGCCCATAAAGACGACGAGAAGTTCCCGCCCCTGCCCGACCTGCTGCTGATCGACGGCGGCCTGGGCCACGTTCACGCCGCCTTGGCGGCGGAGCGGACGGCGGGGGTATCCATCCCCATCCTGGGCATGGTGAAGGACGACCGCCACCGCACCCGGGCGCTGATCACCGTGGAGGGCAGTGAGCTGGGCATCCAGCAGTCGCTCCACATCTTCACCATGATTGGCCGCATCCAGGAGGAGGTACACCGCTTCGCCATCACCTTCCAGCGGCAGAAGCACAAGAAGCGTACCTACCGGGGCAAGCTGGACGGCATCCCCGGCATCGGCGAGGCCCGGAAGCAGGCGCTGCTCAAGCGCTTCGGCACGGTAAAAGCCATCGAAGCCGCGTCCTTGGACGACCTGCGCAAGCTCCTGCCCGCCCCGGCCGCATCGGCAGTCTACGCCCACCTGCACCCCCAGGAGCCCCCAAAAACACAAAAGGACTGACCGCAAGGTCAGCCCTTTTTGATCGCTTTTTTCTTACCCCTTCCCCCTCGTCAGGATCACCGAGCTGATCAGTGCCGTCAGCGGCACCGACAATATCACGCCGATGCTGCTGGAGATACTGCTGACCACCTCGATGGTCAGATACGACGAGCTGATCAGCTGATAGGGGCTCAGCCCCAGCGAGTAGAGATAGATGATCAGGGCAAAGCCGCTGCCCAGGAAGGCCAGGATCAGCGTGTTGGTCATGGTGCCCACCATGTCCCGTCCGATGTTCATGCCGGAGCGGAACAGCTCCCGCGTGTTCCGGTTCGGCGCCACCGTGTGTACCTCCGTCAGCGCCGAGGCGATGCTCATGGCCACGTCCATCACCGCGCCCAGGGCGCTGATGACGATGCCGCCCACCAGCAGGCCCCGCAGGCCCAGCGGCGTGCCCGTCTGCCGCAGCTGCAGCAGGGGCTCCACATCCGTCAGCCGCAGGCCGTCCACCCGGGCCAGGCTCTGGGCCGCCAGACCGAACAGCAGCGCCAGCGCCGTTCCCGCGATGGTGCCCAGCGCGGCGCACACGGTCTTGCGCTGCACGCCCCCCAGGATCACCATGGTCACCACCGTGATGTACGCGCATACCAGAAACACCGTCAGCAGCGTGGGCGCGCCCTTCATCAGCAGCGGGATCAATATCCAGAACAGGCACACCAGCGTCATGGCCAGCGCCACCAGGGATTTCGCGCCCACCTTGCCGCCCACGGCCACCGTGGCAATCAGAAACAGCGCCACGATCACCGCCAGCGCCGGCAGGCGGTTGTACTCATACACCGTGGCGACATGGCTGCCGTCGGCATAGGTGGAGATCAGCAGCGTGGCCCCGTCGCCCGCCTTCAGCTGTCCGCCGTACAGCGGCCCCACATAGCCGTATACCTGCATGATCTCGCCCTTGTACTGGCCGGTTTTCACCTCCGCCAGCAGGATCTGCTCGCCCCGCAGGGCGTTGTCCGCCGCCGGATCGGTAAACGTGTTGTCCGACAGCACCTCCGTGATCACGGCGTTTTCGTATTCTGCGTATTCCGCGGCGTCGATGGCCGTTTCCTTTTCCGGCGCGGCGATGGCGCGGACAGCGAGAAACAGCACCAGCGCGGCGGCCAGCACAAGACAGCTGACGCGGTTTTCCCGCCACCATTGACCCGGCGCGGGCCGGGAAGAGCTCTTTTTCATCCGGAAGTCCTCCGTTTTCGTTTTTATCAGCATAGCAAGTTCGCCGCCCGATGTCAATACCGCGCCGCCGCGGCGCCAAAGCATGACAAAGGTTTTACAAAAATGATGATTTTAGGGGTGGCTTTTGCCGGAAGGATATGGTACAATGTAGCCATCAATACGAAAGGTCTGCTCCGGTTTTTGGCACTATCCACAGTTTGGGACAAGTTTCGCCTGAGATTCGGCATACAGCAAACCCTCTCCCGAATATGTGGAACGCCGTCCGCCTGCCCTGCGCAGGTGGGGCGGTTTTTCTGTCTGCGTCGGCCGCGGCAAGCGGCCCGCGATGCAAAACCCGTTAACGGGTTTTTTGTTTCCCATGGGAAACAAAGGGGGCTTCTGCCGCGGCGCGTCCGAAAGGGAAGGGGGGCCAAAAACCGAAGCGGCCAAGTAGGAAAATGAGACGGGAGGTTTATGAATGAAAGGACGAACAAGCAAGCGGATCCTCTCCGCGCTGCTGTCACTGGTGATGCTGCTCTCGCTGCTGCCGGTGGCCGCGTTTGCAGCGGAAACAACAACGATTGCGGCATGGAACTACACCGCAGCGCCAGAAGCTTGGCCTGCAGCAGCAACGGAAGGTTCCGGCTCCCTGTCGCTCAGTGGTGCGACATTTACCCAATATTCCACGAAGTCTTTGGCCGCATCCTCTTGGGATAATGGCGGCTATTGGCAAATCGACGGATTGGATACATCCAATTATACGTCGCTTACCTTCTCTGCCAAAATGCGTTCCTCCAAAACCGGCCCTGCCAACTTTAAGCTGCAATACTCCATTGATAATGGAGTAACATGGACCGATGTTTCTAACGGAAGTATTACAATTACCAAGACATCTCTATCTGATGTTTTCAGTGACCTGCCTCTTCCTGCGGAAGCCAGCAGCAAAACTCTGTCGCTGAAAGTTTTGATGGTGGGTACTACCAGTGTTAATAACGACACTGTTGCCAGCACTGGTGCCAGTAACATCAATAACATCGTAATTCGCGGTACCGCCGCCACCGTCGAGCCGACCCAGCAGGTAGCCACCCCCACCGCAATTCCCGGTTCCGGTGACATCAAGGTCGGCGACACTGTCTCCTTCACCTGCGAGACCGTGGACGCGGCGCTCCAGTACAAGATCGACGACGGCACATATCAGCCCTATACCGGCCCTGTGCCCATCACGACCTCCTGCACCATCACCGTCAAGGCCACCAAGGACGGCATGACCGACAGCAAGGAAGCCGTATTCAACTACAAGGCCTACGAACTGGTGAACAAGTACGTCAAGACGACTGAGATCGCCAACGGCGACCAGGTAGTCATCTACAACGCGGGCAACGGCTACGCTGTCAGCTCTACCATTTTGAGCAAATATTACCTGACACCCGTAACTGCCACCGTGACTGAAAACGTTCTGACCGCCGATTCCATGGATGCACTGGTCTGGACGGTCACCAAGAACAACGACGGCACCTATACCTTCGTACAGGGTGAAAACACTCTGGCGATGAATACGGCCGTGGTAAGCAACAAAACCAAGTATAACCTGAACGTTTCCAGTACCGGATATTCAAATTGGAAATTGACCTCCTGCAATGCGGAGAACAATTCCTATTACATGTTCACCGAGGTCACCGGCGACACCGTTCCGGTGTATCTGGAGTACTATCTGTACAAAAACAGCAACACCGGTGCGACAACGCCCGAGTTCAGTGCGTTCCGTACCTCTAGCGCGTCCGAAAAGAACTTCGGCATGACCTTCTACAAGCTGACCCAGGACAAGCAGTATGTGACCGGCGAGACCCCCACTGAGAAGGTTGCCGACCCCACCGCGTCCCCCGCTGCCGGTGAGGTCGCCAAGGGCACCAAGATCACCTTCTCCTGCGCCACCGAGGGTGCCACGATCCTCTATAAGACCACCGGTGAGTACCAGACCTACACCGACCCCGTGGAGGTCACCGAGGACACCACCTTCATCGTCAAGGCCACCAAGACCGGTATGGCCGACAGTGCCGAGGTCACCTTCACCTACACCGTGAAGGCCGAGGCCGGTGACAAGTACGTCCTGGCGGACACCATCGACACTGGCGACCAGGTCGTGATCTATTACCCCACAGCCAAGAAGATTATGACCACGGAGGGCTACACATATACCAATAAAAACACTGGCAAATCCAAGGATGAGCTGAAGGCCGCCGACGCCACCGTGACCGGCAGCGAGCTGACCACCAAGGCCACCAACGCCGCCGTGCTGACCGTCACCAAGGACGCCAACGGCAAGTACACCTTCACCACCGCCGACGGCAAGTTCCTCTATATGGACGGCACCCATGTGCGTCTGGTGGATACCGCCGGTGCCAATACGCTGTTCCAGCTGGAGCCCGCCACCAACGGCTGGTTCATCAAGGCCGATACGGCGCAGGTCAGCAATAAGGCCCAGTACCTGGAATACTTCGGCGGCTACTTCACCGTATTCGGCATGGACAGCACCAAGGTGAACATCTACACCTTCCAGTTCTACAAGCTGGCCCGGGCCACCGATCCGGTCTCCGGCCTGCAGGACGGCGATAAGGTCGCTATCTATAACGACGCCAACGCCATCGCCATCGGTACCGCCGCTTCCAGCAGCAACCTGACCGGCGTGGCCACCACGCTGGACGGTGAGCAGGTAAAGTCTGCCGCCGGTATGGCGGAATTCACCGTTCGCGTCAATGATCAGAATCAGCTGACCTTCGTCTGCGACGGCAA
>ULTO01041984.1_pt1 | contig 24106 bp, 19 predicted proteins | sample 1957601 | NCBI WGS metagenome assembly ULTO01 (sample SAMEA4835734, study PRJEB28245) | human gut metagenome | biome: gut microbiome; material: fecal sample | place: Denmark | collected 2008 | reverse complement strand
CCGGTTTCAACTTTGAAGAAGATTTTCGGCACATGAAGATTCCTGTTGATGGAAGCAATCGCCTTGTTTACAAGCTCATCAGTATCAAAATCAACCACATACACAGATTTCGGGCTGATACGTTTCCAGAGAGCTTTGAACTCCGGCATGGCGAGCTTGTCGGGATCAACTTGCAGCTCGACGTTCTTGTCGCGGGCATTCTCCGGCTGCATAGCGCGGCTGTCATAGACGGAATCAAGAATATTGATCACAGAATCGCGGCTGTCCGCCACTTCCTCCGCAACCTGAATCGCGCCGTTTGTTTTGTCGGCATAATATTTGTCAGTCAGTACACCGCGCTTGACATATCCGTTGGCGATCAAATCCTCAAAGATTGCCTGAGCCGTATCGCCGTCTACAACCTGTTCGTTGCCTCTGGCATCCACAATGACCTTGCCCTTGAAGAGGTCGGCAGTAACAGCCACAGGGCGTCCTGCAACCGCATCGGCAAGCTCACTTTGCAAGCCTTTTGCAAAGCTGTCATAGCTTTCGCTGGCAATAACGGTCAGCACATTGATAGAATGAACATCATTGCCGAGGACGTTGGCATCCATACGCTCGCCGTCTTGATTGACGCAAAGGCGCAATCCGCGACCGACCTCTTGCCGCTTGCGAACCTCGCTGCTGCTTTGTTTCAGCGTACAAATCTGGAACACGTTCGGGTTATCCCAACCTTCACGCAGCGCAGAATGGGAGAAAATGAAACGCACCGGGGACTTTTTGGGATCACGATCCAGAAGCAGCTCCTTATTCTTCATGATCAGGTCATAGGCGTCAATATCGTCAGATGTGCCTTCTTTTTTGTCGGAGAGCTTACTGTCAGTCATCTTGCCCTTTTTGTCAACGGAGAAGTAACCAGCATGGGTATCATGGGCAGAAATCGCGTCCAGATACCGTATGTAGTCTTCATCTCCAATTTCCCGCTGCATGGAACTGAGGATGTCGTTGTACTCTTCCTCAAACATATCGGCATAGATGCCGTTAAACGGATGTCCAGCCTCGTCGTACTGCTTGTATTTTGCAACCTCGTCGATGAAGAACAGCGACAGAACTTTGATGCCCTTATGGAAAAGCTGACGCTCCCGCTCCAAGTGAGAAAGAATCGTTTCGCGGATCTGAATGCGTCGGAGCTGGTCTTCGCTGACCTTACCGATCACATCTCCGGCAAAGATTTTGATACCGTTCAGGAACTCTACGGAGTTGTCGCGTCCGTCGATAGACTTGACCACAAAGCCTTCCTTATACTCGTCGAGCTTGCCAGACTCGCCGGAGTTGTCATAGAGGTTGTAGCCAATACCGACCGTGGCGGTTTTCTTGCGAAGTCCCTTTGCTCCAATGTAGTCAAACTGAATGGTCGCTGTCGGGTCAGCTTTGGAAAGGTTGATGCTTTCCAGATAGACGAAGCCCTCGGTTGCCGTGCTGCCGGACTCTGTGATGCCCTTGACGGCAATTTTCTTGACCAACTGTTTGTTGTACGCCTCCATTGCATCGAGGCGATAAACCATGTTATAAATGCTGTCCGCCTTATGAGTGGCTGAGTAGCGCAGCGTCAGCAGCGGATTAAACTCTTTCAGGCGTTCCTTAGTTTGCTTGCCCTCGACCGACTGCGGCTCGTCGATAATCAGAATCGGGTTCGTTTTTGCAATAATATCAATCGGGCGACGGGAACGGAATTCGTCCAGCTTCATGTAAATACGCCGCGCGTCCTTACCCTTGGCATTGAACGCCTGAGAGTTGATAATCATAACGTTTATGGAGCTATCCGACGCAAAGCGGTCAATTTCCGTAAGTTGGGCGGAATTATAGATAAAGAATCGGATCTTCTTGCCGTATTCCTCCGCAAAATGTTCCTGCGTCACCTGAAAGGACTTATAAACACCCTCGCGGATGGCAATGCTCGGCACGACCACGATGAACTTACTCCAACCGTAGTGCTTGTTCAGCTCATACATGGTCTTGATGTAGGTATAAGTCTTGCCGACACCGGTTTCCATTTCAATCGTCAGATTATAACGACCTTCCAGCTTGTCCGACGGCTTGATCTGATTGGTGCGCTGCACCTTTTGCAGATGTTCCAGAATCAGCTTGTCGGAAAGCTCCGGCACAATACGTTCATTACGCCAGCCGGTGAAGTCCGCATCGTCTGTCATGGTCTGTTGACCGTAGCCCCTGTCTATCATGTAGGTTGGCGTGAGGTACGGCTGTCCGGCAAAGACGTCAACCACTGCCTTTGCCGCATCCGCTTGAAATTTTTGATGTTTGAATTGGAGTTTCATGAGGTAGCCTCCAGCATTTTAGTGATGTACGGCAGTGCTGCAATTCCAACTTGAATGCCTTTCTCCGCAATCCATTTCAAAGCACTACTAATTTTTTCCCAGCGCTTTTCCTTATCTTTTTCAGCGGATATGGAGGCAAGTTTTCCGGACAGCATCTCTTTCTCTTCATCCGAAAGCACGGATTCCGGTAGTTCCTGTATATTGTGAATTGTCTGTTCAAAAGTTACAACTACTGTTGCGCTTACATCTTGGTTCACATGTTGGGTAACCGTTACTGCTCCATCTGTACCTTGGAATGGCTTATATAGTCCGGAGGCAAGATTCAATTTATAGTTTTGGAGCTTTGCTCTTAATAGCTTAGCATCCCCAATATAATCAACAGGTGTATTCGCGCCATAGTGAGTAAAACTGTAATTATCCAGTTCGCTCTTTAATGACTCAATTTCCGGTTCGTAAACGGCAATGATCTCTGTTTGCAGCTCTTTTGCCTTTCCAACATCTTTTTTTGTTATGGCATCATCAAGCGCACAAATGTATCCTTCTAATACCTTTATTTTTTCTTCCATAAAGTGTGTCATAATACGGTGTCCTCCTTAGATCACCCTCACGCGCTTGGAAATGTCGCCCGCGTCCTCCGGCATATAGAGCTTGAAAATCTCAAACACGTTGATCTTCTCCGGGCTGGATGCAAAGCCGGAATCGCGGAAGACAGCACGGAGCGGCTTACGCTTGGCAATCTCCTTGACCACGCTTTCGGAAATATTCGCGTCAAAGCAAGCAATGAGGTCGCCGTCATTGTAGGTGTGGACGGTGCAGCCGTCGATCTGCTCTGACTTGTAGGGCAGTGACAGCGGCAGCCCCCAGTCGATCAGGCAGCCGAACAGCAGGTCGAGGTCGGTGCGGTCATCCTTGATGTTGGATTCCAGACCCGCGAGCATCCCCTGATCGTAGTCGTCCGGCGCATAGTAGACGTCTTTCATGTTGGTATCGTCCAGCTTGAGAACGCGGAAACCGATGTCGAGGTCTTGCGTGGTCATGGGGCTTTCGGACTTGATCTTGTCTCCGGCGCGGCGGATGCGCTCTTTTCCTATTTCACATATGTTTCGAAATACGACCGGGTTTCCTGCCTTGTCCTGCTCACACGGTTCAGGAACCTGTACCATAATAAACCGCCGATGTCCAGAGTCTTCGTAATTCATTTGCATTATCGCATCAGCAGTCGATGCAGACCCAGAAAAGAAATCCATGACAATGCAGTTTTTGTCTGCACCAATTTGCAGCAAGTATTTCAGCAAAAGTGTCGGTTTAGGGGTGCTAAAGAGGTTAGTTACAGGGATTTCGGGAAATAACTTTTTTAACTCATATTTAGCGCCACGAGTATGACCTGTTACATCCAAGTCTATACACAATGAAGACGGTGGTAAGCCCTCCATATCACAGAGATATGTTCTTCTGATTAAACGCGTCTCATCATCAGAGAAACGCAATTCTCCCGTTTTTAGTTTTTCCTGAACTGTTTCCCATGACCATCTCCACCCATTAGCCGGATGATGGATGATTTTTCCACTCGGAGTTGTAATATCATATTGCAAATTTACACGTAATCCCGGATTATTTACCGGATTTCCATCAAACCACGGTCCTCTTGGATCATTATCAGGGTTTTTGAAATGCGACCTCTTTTTAGGATCGTTAATGAAGTTGGGACACCAATTAGGATTTTTAGAGTATACTAAAATATAATTGTGATCTTCCGAAAAGGTCAGCGCATTATTATTACTATTATCACTTGAGCGCCAGATCAAATCGCCAATAAAGCACCTTGCACCAAACACTTCATCACAAAGCATTTTCAAGCTTGCGTGTTCTGTATGGTCAATAGTGATAAATATTGCACCGTTTTCTTCCAAGAAATTCCTTGCAAGCATAAGCCGGGAATACATCATTGATAGCCAATTCGAATGAAAACGCGGGTTTGCTGCACCATTTGGAACAAACTGAATATTATCGTCATCGTCTCGATAGTTTATCGATTCTTCATACTCTTCAGTAGACATCTCAAAGCTGTCTGTATAAACAAATACATCTGTTCCTGTATTATAGGGTGGATCAATGAAAATCATCTTCACCTTGCCGAGATAGCTTTCCTGCAAGAGCTTGAGGACTTCCAGATTATCGCCCTCGATGTAGAGGTTTTCGGTGGTGTCCCAATCCTTGCTCTCCGCCACACAGGGGCGCAGCGTCTTCCGGATCGGCTTGTTGGCTTCTACGATTGCCGCCTTCTTGCCGACCCATGTGAACTCGTATGCCTCGTCGCCGTCCACCACGTCCGGCGAAAGCATCTGTTTCAGCAGCTCAAAATTGACCGCCCGCTTGTACACCTTCTTCTCCGGCGTGCTGTGTTCCTCATCCAGCATCTCCGTGATGCAGTTGGGAAACAGGGCAGCAATTTTCTCAACATTCTCCGCCGTCAAATCCGGCGATTCCATGCGTAGTTTATCCATTAGTTTGTTCCTCCCAGCTTTAATGTATATTTATCAAAATCTATGGTAGCAATCATTTTAGTTATACACTCATGTAAGGCATCATGTACATTCAACAAAACATTGCTCTTCTCATCAATATCAATTTCAATTGGCGATTTAAAATTCTTAATTTCGAATCTGTCATCTAATTGTTCTGATGTAGCACCAACTTCGGTTGGTGTTATATAAATTCGGAAAGGATCTTCAGCTTGAGAATCTTTATATTCGATTCCACCTTTATGTTTTATATAATTAGCCCAAGAGCGCACCTCTTCTATTTTTCCGGAGCAAGAAGTTAATAATTTTCGAACCTCTGTGTATCCTCTTGTTTTTAATATTCCAACTACAAATTCGTAAGTGCAAAAAGTCATTATCTTTTTTACATCCCAAGAGTCATTATATCGATTTCCGTCTCTATCTACAGCGTCGGTATATAACTCAAATGCCCAATACACAGCTTGTAGCAGTTGATCAAAAGTATTCGAGTACCATGTAGATGCTGTTCCGAAATATGTACAGCGAAGCCAATATTGTGGAACATATCCTTGTGACCAAGGCAAATTATAATCTGTATCTAGAATCAGCTTACTTTTCATCGCAAAAAACCGTGCTGTCTGCAAACATTCTGTCGTCTTTTCCATAAAATATTTCGATGCTCGTATAGATGAATTTAAAATTATCTTAAATGAACAAAACTCAACAAATTTTAATGATTCTGAATATGACGAATAATCATCGATAAACTCTTTATATGTTTTTTCTTCACCACGATAATTGATTATACAAGCATCAAGCTCAGCTTCATCTGCATCTGAATGCTGGCTAATAAAATCCTCTATCTTTTTATATTCCTCACCATTCCAGCGTATTTTTAAATAATCATCGCACCTTGGATATGTTTTGGAAGTAATTTTAAATGTTCCTTTCATAAACTATCCCGCTCCTTCTTCAGTTCCTTCAAATGGGCATTCAATTCCATCTGTTTGTTCAATTGCTTTTCGTTTTTGATTTTCTTTTGCAGTTTTTCTATCTGCGTCTGAAGAGCCTGGCGCTTTTTATCGCGGTCAACGGACTCTTTCAGACTCTCGCCGGAATCTGTTTGCAGCGTGTCCCCGGCAATCTGGCGAACAAAATTCTCATACACGCTGTCCACGGACAGTCCTTCCAGTTTCAGAGGAAGGGCGTCCTCGTCCATCCATTCGGTGGAATAGTAGCGGTTAACCTTGAAGGCTGTGTTGCCGCCGGATTCTTCCTTGTAACCGATAACAGCTTTGTACTTGCCTTCGTATTCCAGAATGAACAGTATGTGGTACGGTATTTCCTTGTCGATCTGGCACATAAAGCTGTCATCCAGTATCTGACTGTTCAGCTTTACCTCGAACACTTCCAACTCGGTCACGGCAGTGCCGGGAGCAAGGTTGGTGGTGGAGGCAGCGATTTTATTGCGCCAGTAGATTGTTTTTATTTGGTCTATGAACACCTTTTTCAGTGCTGGGGTTACGGTGAGGTTGTCATAGAATTTCTGTTTCGGAATTCGTTTGTTGAATTCCGTTGTTTTTGGTAATCCAAGCATAGTTCAATCTCCTTACTTAACCACCAGGAAACAGATGAGTTCAAAATCATCCAGTCCGGAAATATCCGACATAAGTGCGGAAGTGCCGCCGCTCTTGAACAGGCTGTCAATATCGCTTTCTTCCTTGGTGTCAATGATGGAGTTGATGGCTTTGCTTAGCAGTTCGGAGAATTCTGCCATGTCCTTGCCATCATTGGTTTCTGCGTTGAATTTACGGCAAAGTTCTGTCACGGGTTCGCTCTTGCCACGGCAAAGCAATCGCACATCATCAAGCAGTTTCTTCGGGTTCAGATAATCGCAGATGATTTTTCCGTCCATACCGATATAAATCATATAGAACGGATGGATGCGGTTCTGATTATCAATGTTCACGCTCTTGTTGATGTTCTTCAGCACGAAGATGACGCCCTCCGGCAGCTCATCGGTAGCAGGAACAACAGCATGGAGACCACGAGGCTTTTTATCCATATCACCGTGGTTCTTTACATATTCGAGCAGATCAAGGCGGAATTCATTCAGTCCCAAGTCCATAATGGAGATGCCTTCGGACATATCTTCGATATCTACCACCTCCTCCTGGAGGCGTTTGAGTTGCTGCTTTCTGTATTCCAGGTCTCCTTTTTCTTCGGCATTGATAAGGTCGTCATCACCCGTGGAGGTCATAACCGTAATTTTCATACGGGTCTCGACTCTTGACTTCAGATTGATGTAGTCATCAAGAGTGAGGTCAGGCCAGAAGTTCACTAGCTGGATGTAATTATTTGTGCTGCCGATACGGTCGATACGACCGAAACGCTGAATGATACGTACAGGGTTCCAGTGAATATCGTAGTTAATCAGATAATCGCAGTCTTGCAGGTTCTGACCTTCAGAAATACAGTCGGTGGCAATCAGAATGTCGATTTCTACCTTACTGTTCGGCATCAGCACATCACGACCTTTAGACTTCGGAGAGAAGCAGGTCAGCACATTGTTGAGGGTTGCCTTGAACTCTTTTATGGTAGTCTTGCCATCAATGTCGCCCGTGATAACGGCGGTATCCAGTCCGTATTTCTTTTTTACAAAAGTGCTTACATTTTCGTAGAGGTATTCTGCAGTGTCGGAGAACGCCGAGAAAATGATAACCTTCTTATTATCGGGGTTAATCGGATTCTCGATTTTCCGGGAGAGCAGCGTGAGAAGTTCCTGCAATTTGCTGTCATGTTCCGGTGTAATGTCCGCTACCATAAGTGTCAGCAATTCCAGGACTTCTGCGTCCTGCTGAAGCTCGGTACGCCAGGTCTTATAGTCCATATCTGCAAGGTCAATTTTGACCTTTTTGCCTACAGAAAAATAGTCGGTGTTGCTATCATCCATGTCGAATTCAGATTCCTGAGCTTCGTACATAGTTATGTCGGCAGTACCGTATTTTTCAAAACGGTTGATTGCCTCGATGGTACTGTCAATGAGTCCCTTGATACGTGTAAGCGTCAACTGGAAAGAATAAACAGAACTTTCCAGCCGTTTCAAAAGGTTGATGCTCATCAAACGTCGGATGCCTTGCTCACGTCCGGTCTGCGTAAGGTTTTCGCCCTTGTTGTGTGTCTGCTCAGCATACTTCTGTATCTTACTTGGAAAAATATAGTTGGATGGTGTGTAGATGCACAAACTTAACAGCATCAGCTGGGCGTATATTTCATTGTAGTTAATGGCGTTTTCTAAATCAGTAAGGCAGGGACGCTTGGAGATAGGTGGCAGCCTTTCCGGAAATTTGCCGATTTTTGCGGAGTTATAATATTTTTCAATATGCTTTCTGGATCTGGCAATGGTTACGCTATCCAAAACTTCAAAGAAGTCAAAATCAAGGGTACGGAGCAGCGCATCGGTGGAGCGTTCCTCTACAGGAAGTTTGCTCCAGGCGTTGAACGCCTTTTGAGCCTGCTTAAAAATATCCTCAATGGACTTCTTGGTATTCAGCTTGGAATTGATGTTTTCGGAGTCGCCTTCATAGGCAATCGCAAGCTGATTTTTCAAATCAACAAAACGGTTATTAACAGGAGTAGCAGAAAGCATCAGCACCTTGGTTTTTACACCGGAGCGGATGACTCTTTCCATCAGTTTCATGTAGCGGTTCTCCACGGTGTTGCTGTGCGTACCGATACCGTTTCGGAAGTTGTGACTTTCATCGATGACAACCAGGTCGTAGTTGCCCCAATTTAGACGGTCGAGGTCAAGACCATTGGAAGTTCCGTGAGCACGGGAGAGATCTGTGTGGAACAGAACATCATAGTTCAAGCGGTCAGATGCAATTGGGTTATTGACATAGTTGTCTTTGTATGTATTCCAGTTCTCAGCCAGCTTTTTCGGGCAAAGCACAAGGACGGACTTGTTACGGTTCTCATAGTATTTTACAACCGCCAATGCAGTGAAGGTTTTACCGAGACCAACGCTGTCTGCCAGGATGCAGCCGTTGTATTTTTCCAGTTTGTTGATGATGGCGAGAACGGCGTCCTTTTGGAAGTCATATAGCATCGACCAAATCTTGCTCTCTTTAAATCCGGTAGCTTCATTTGGCAGCTCGTCCTCGGAAATATCATCCAGGAATTCACTGAAAACATGGTACAGCGTTGTGAAGTAAATGAATTCCGGAGGGTTCTCATTGTAAGCGCTACTAATACTTTCGATGATTTCTTCAGTAACATCCTGCATCTTGGTCTTGTCATTCCAAAGGGTTTCAAATAACTGCATGTACTGTATAGAGAATGGTGCCTCCATGCGATTGACCATGTTGTAGCTATTATTTCCGCGCTCACAGCCAATATCCACGGTAGTGAAACCGCCTATCGGCATATAGGCGACCTGTTCGGCAGGAGCATCAACGGTCATAAAGCCACCCATATTTTCTCCGGTAATGTTAGATTTGAAGGTAGCTTTCTTACGAATCCAATCGGCACATTCTCTTGCAATGGCTTTCTGTGTCATTTCGTTACGTAGCTTAATTTCAAATTCTGTTCCATACAAGCTGGTTTCACGCGAGAGGCGTGGAATGTAAAATTCGCGCTTTGCCTTGGAAGCCTTCTCCTTTGTAAAGGTTGGGGAGGTAAATATGAAACGGAACTCGTCAACGGAATCAAGCTGTTTTTTCAGTTCCTTGTATGCATACATAGAGAAGCAGGCAGCTGCAATAGAGACCTTGCTGCCCTTGGAAATGGTTGTCACCATATCATCTTTTACGATTTCCTGTATATTGTCATAGATTTTCATAGGTTTACCCATCTTTCCAGGAGTGTCAGCATCATTCGCACCTGTTGCTCCTTACTTAATGATTTCCGCAAGATTATAGTTCACCATAGCAATATTCTATCATCATAGGTGTACCAAAGAACGGATATTTAATCTTTGATGGTCTCCAGAATATCTTCAATGGTACTATCTAACGCTTTACAAATACGCAGCAGGATATCTGTGCTGATATTTTCTCACTGTCGGTGTTTTGTTTTTTCGCAGTCTCTCCATATAGGTGCAAACTGCAATTTACTTTGATTTCAAGTCAAAATTGTCGGCACACAATTTTTCTATTAACTCCGCATAATAATCGGCATCCTGCAGGATACCATTGACTTCAAACGAAGGCGCATAATCAACTTCATAATGTTCTCCAAATTTAATAGGATTTAGTCCGCTGTTAGCAATTTGGCGCATAGATTCGAAGCTATTCATTGTGAATTGACTAAAATCTCTTACTTGCTTATCAAATAAAAACTATGGATCAACTTTCTCGCCGGCAACTCTCATTATTGTTTATAAAACTTAATCAGTATTGCTGAGCAATACGCAATATCTGAGTATTTGCCTATTTGTTTTATAGCATACCACAAAATAGTATAAAATGCAAGAAAAACGTAGCTTTTTAACAAAAAATCGTGCCATAAATCAGAAATTTTGCAACATTTCAGCAAAATGCTTTTTCGATAGTTTCAATAGAAGAGAAGTAAACAAACAACTTTTCGTAGCGGAGATGATTTTCTTTCACATTGTAAGAGTTAAAATCAAGATTTAGCTAAAATTTATGCATCAGTCCGTTTTATTGTACACCTACTTTGCTAGAATTATATAAAAATATACCTGAATGGTAATACAAAGTTTATTTTTGACATTTATTGCACTCTGATTGTCAATACTGTTCTTCGTTTGTATGATATAATAAAGACAAATAAAAAACGGAGGTCAAAAAATATGGAAAGCAAAAACGTATTTGATGCTATCATGGACTATATCGATGATAGTGTAAAGCTCAGCTATGAAGAAATTTCACGTGGAATATACGAAATATCCGGATATACTGATTTGGATTTCGGAAAATTTCTTTCGATTTTGTCAGCAGGAAAAATTGGTTTGCACAATTACTTTCTGAAAAGAAGGATGTATTTCATTTCTAAGGAACTTGTTGATGATCCAAGTAAATCGGTAGCTGATATTGCACAGGAATACGGTTATTCAGAACAGTCGTCGCTCTCCAGAGCTGTCAAACAGTGCTATGGAATAACACCGGGAAAAATCAGAAAAGAAAAGCTTGAGATGAAGAACGAAAAACTGCAGTTGTCGGATTTCATTAAAGATAATTACGAAAATAACAACAGACTCTGTATTGCGTTGAAAAATGAGATCGGCGACACTTGCAATAATGATTTTGGCTACTTCGAGAGCTTTATCCATTTCTTTTTATTGTGAATATGTACGTCGGATGTTTGATCGGATAGAAAAAATGGTTGATGATATGATGGGATCTGATGACAGTTATCTGCCGGATATTTTTGCTGAGTCGTCTGAAACGATAATAGAAATAATAAAGGAGATCTTAGGTGATGATCTTCCTAAATACATAAAGCCATGCACATATTCTGACTATTTTGGTAATAAAGCCGTAGGCAGAAACGCTATCAATAAAATACAAAGAGCATGGTACTATGAACCGGAGGCATTTACCGTTAACAAAAAACGAGGCATATTAGAATATAGGATTCCCGATAATACCGGTACTTATATCTTGGAGCAGATACGTCAAGAATTGCCTCCCAGTCTGAACGCACAGGTCGTATCAAGAACGATGACAATGAATCTTGACGCAGCGTGTGAGTTTTTTGGTTTAGATTTTAAAATGAATTTTTGGGGCAGGTTACATCGAAGAAAGTGAATTGAATTAAAGCACATCAAGCGTCAGTAAATCATATTCAGAATATTGTCCCATATCCCAAAGTTTTTTGCCGTAGAAAGTCGTTCTATTATACCCCTGAATATCAAACGCAGGCTGTATTGCTTTCCGCTCCTTATCCAAAATCCTTGAAAGTAATATACACCGCCTGAGATACAAGGCGTTAAGTTATTTGACAAGAACAAAAAGATGTGTTATGCTATATGCAATTTACCTAAGATCAAATATGATGAGTAATTATTACTGAAAGCAAGGAGGCAACATTATGGCAGAACTTAAGAACTGGCGCATTCATTATAACTGCGGAGAGTTCATCGCACACGGATTAGCATACGGAAGGGCATCGTATAAATTCGGTGACGGCGCAGGCGTACATACCTCACCGATAAGCTCGGTGGAAATCGACGAATCAGGGCTTCATATACAGACAAGAAACACGCTTTATTTTTTGGATAAAGACTTCATAAATGTGGATCAACACGACGATTCATTAAATGCCTTAGCGCAAGAGTTCTTTAAAGACGATCCCGAATTGTTCCTTTCAAAAATTCGCAAATGGTTAAGCAAGGCACAGGAGGATTTTAAGAAAAATCATACTTTGCTTGGCAATGATACGGTCTACCTTGAGCTTATCCCGTCTACCGACAGTTTCTTTTATCGTGCGTTGTATAAAGATGAATACGGAAGAACGCATATTGAAAGAGCAGAGTACCATGTAGGAAATTTTCAGGATTCTTTGATCCTGTGTAAATCGGGTGTGCGTTGGTTTCCGGAAAGTCGGGGTATTCAATTCTACGACAGACTTTACATAGAGGAGCCGCCGAAGGATAAGGTCGGATGTATCAAAAATGTCGGCACAAAACCGATGAAGATAACATTTGTAACAGATAAGGAAATAATCCTGCAGCCCGGTGAGCTCTACAAGGCAGAATAACTCGGGCATCATCTGCAATCATTTTACCGACAATTCAGAACGTTATTAAAAAATTATGGCAAAAATCAGGAGCACAAATGAACTTTTATATATCCGATCTGCATATCGGTCACGAAAACGTAATCAGGTTTGACAACAGACCTTTTGCAAATGCAGACGAAATGAACGATACAATATTTTCTAACTGGAACAGCCGTGTGACTCGGGACGATACCGTGTATATTCTCGGTGACTTTATATGGCACAAGGAAAGCAAATGGTATGATATCGTATCCGGACTTACAGGCAATAAAGTGCTTGTCAGAGGTAATCACGATCCGAGACAGTACAGCAGTAATGTTAAAAATCTGTTTCAGGATATAACGAATATAAAGGAAATTGTGGACGAGGGCAGGCACGTTCTTATGTGCCATTATCCGATACCGTTTTTCCGTACTGATTTTTCTGAAACGTCATATATGCTGTACGGTCATGTGCATACTACAAAGGAATATGATTATGTAAAGGGACTCAGAAAGACGTTGGCGGCAAACAGGGATGTACACGGAACTCCGCTTACTAATTTCATCAATGTAGGCGCGATGATGCCTTATATGAATTACACACCGAGAACTCTTGATGAGATAATTGCAGGCGATGAGGAATATCGTAAGTCAGATGAGTATTGAAACAGCTTTGTGATATTATAAAGAAAGACCGCCTTGCTATCATCAGATGCAAGGCGGTCTTCCTGCGTTAACGCAAGTATAAGACTTAATTGTTTGCTCGGAGTAACCGTCTGCAAAGCAGCGATTCCTCATATTTGATTTTATCATAGCTATTGCGTGATGTCAAGACGATATCAGAGTATTTTTGCATCTGAAAGGAGAAAAATATGAAGGAAGTAAATCCAGAAACTTTCACAACAGATATTTCAGACATGAACAAAAGAAAAGCGTTTGCCATACTGAAAGATTTTGTTCTCGGCGACGAATGCTATCAAGGAGAAATTCTCGCTGTTTGCGGCTTGAAAAGAACGGGTAAAACAACTCTTTTGAAGCAGTTGCTTTGCGATATTGTCGCATATACTGCGTCCTGTGCTTTTTTAGAAATGCAGGACAGCGATACAATGAAAATGCTTGAAAGAAGAATTGAAGAAGAACAAGCAAAAGGTAAGACGGTTATATTCATCAATGAAATAACCAAAGTGTCCGATTTTATCAATAATTCCTCTGTGCTTGCGGATTGCTTTGCAAAAGCGGGTGTAAGAATAATAATTTCCGGTAAGGACAGTCTGAGCGTTGCTTTTGCAGAAGATTATGAGCTGTATGACAGAGTAAGAAAAGTCAATACGACCTATACTTCTTTTGCAGAATACCACACACTTTTCCCCTCGGAAGATATAAACGATTATATTCGGTACGGAGGTTTGTTTTACAAAAATGAAGCCGAAAAATCCACAATCGGATATGAAAATATACTGAGTTATCTGTACGATGCGGTTACTATGAATATTGCAAATTCATTAAAGAATAACGCCGATATAGATGAGAGAGATTCCGCATTTAAAAATATCAACGAAACCGAACTTAAACGCATTACAGAAAAGGCTGCAGGGCTGTATAGCGGTTCGACGGACGGAGAGATTATTACCGCTTTGACAGATAAAAAAGATAATGCCGAACAGTTCGCCCGGATGCTCAGTTCGGGTAAAAATGCCGATTGTTACATTACCCCACAGATGATAAAAGAGCTTGAAAAATGGCTGAAAGAAATCGGCTTTCTTTCGTTTATTGAAAAAAGAACATTCGCAAATGTATCGGGAGTGTGGAAAAAACTGCCTCCGACTTATGAATATCATATAGTACAGCCTGCTGTCAGATACAGTTTTCTGAAAAAAGCAGCTGAATCTGAGATAGAACGGTATCAGCACCTTGATAAGCAAAGGCAAAAAGAAATGGCGGAAACTCTGAACCGTAATATGTTAGACGAGATAGTCGGGCAGACGGTTATCTTTGACGTTATGAGCTCTTTGCCTGACGAACGCTATATCGTCTGCAAGCCCGAATTTATGCACGAAAACCGCCTTATCAACGGTTATGATATGCTTATTTATGATAGACAGGAAAACAGTTACAGATATTTTTTGATAAGACGAAAGTCGGATGATTATGCCGATAATATTGAAGAAATAACGTCGGTAGCGGAATCGCATTTCGGAGAATGTAAAAGCGTCTGTATGCTGTACGCCGAAAAATCTCCGAACGGTTTTGCCGGCAGGGAATGTTATAATATATCCGATTTCCTGATTGCCGTAGATAAATACGGAGATATGGACAAAGTAATGATCTCGCTAAAAAAGCGGGGAAGTAATTAAAGCAATTTCAGGTTGCTTAATTACTTCTCCCACGACTTTTCAAGATACTGTACCGGTACTGTATCTGTCAGCCATACGCCGTTTTCGGACAGAAAGAACGTATATCCGTCCCGTGACATTTCACCGCTTTTAACCCGGTAGATAAACGGTTTACCGTGCCTTATGCCGACCTTTCTCGCGGTATCGGTATCCTTTGACAGATGAACATACAGCCTTGATTTGTGCAGAAGCCCCAGCTCATCGATCGACTGAGTAAATCTTTCGGCAGTGCCGTGATAGAGGTATTCCGGCGGTATAGCCGTTTTGAGTTCGACATCTACCTTTATCGAATGTCCCTGGTTCGCTCTTATTTTGCTTTTGTCTTCGTTGAATGAATATCTTTGCTTGTTGTCATTTTTTGCGATTTCGCACAGCCTGTCAAAGCTGATTGGCTCTTTATTTTCAGCAATGCACGCTAAAAGCCCGGTCACATCAGCCCAGCCGTGCTCATCCAGTACAAGCCCGGCACTTTCGGGTTTGTGCCTTAATAAAAGAGCCATGTACTTGCTGATCTCTGTATCTGTCATGATTTCACCTCATTTAATTTTTTATTGTGATAAATTATAGCACGGATTTTTTTCTTGTCAAGTTTGCGGGAAGTATTGAGCTTCTGCTTTTGCTGTAGCAGATATATTTCGCATTATGAGCGTTTATATTTTCAAACAAGCTATGCATTGACAAACGCAATTTGATATGTTAAAATCCAAATTAACAAGATGTATCTGTTCTGATTCATATATTTATAACAGGTGGTGATTTCGTGTCATATACGCAATATAATTTCAAAAGAGATTTTTTCTATGAAGCTGAAAACGCAATAGAAAACAGTAGTATTACGTTTATTACCGGTCCGAAGAAATGCGGGAAAACGGTATGTCTGCGTCAGCTGGCTGATGCTTATGAAAATGCGCTATACATCAATATGAAGTATGATTTTGATACAGATGAAAAACGGAATGATGTCGTAAGTCGTGCAGTAAACAGCATAGCTAACGGTCAGAAGATAATTTACCTTATCGACGATGCCGAATATTTGGCACTACCTGATAAAGATATAGCAAAAATAGCCGGTGCGTATAGCAAATACGATAATCAATGCACAAAAGTGGTTTTTGCCGGCAGTCATTCAGAATTACTTGAGTTTTGGGGGCATATCGCTTGTGGCGGTAATGCGTCTTTTATAAGAGTCGGCTTTCTGAGCTTCTCCGAATGGCTGTCGTTCAAAGGAATGACAGATGTTTCCAAGAGGGCATACGCAGACTTTTTGCACGGCTGTAAGGAGTTTTGCCAAGGCTTTGATAATACAGAAAAATATTTGCAGGATTACCTTGATGAAACGGCTGAGCTTGCTGAAAAGCCTATAGAGTATATTACCGGTGCAGAAACCGAAAGCGTTAACGTTAATACTATTCTCGATGTCTTATGTTCCTCCCTTAAAGAGCAGATAAATAATGCTGATGTTTCAAAAATTCATACAGGCAACCTTGAAAAATCGGTGCATATAAGCAATTATGACCGTAAGAACGCCATGCGATTTTTATCCGACAACAAGCTTGCAACGCTGACCTATATTACCGATAAGCCTACAGCCGATCCGTATATAACACAGAAATTTCTGAAGCCGTCAAACGAATTGTACAGAAACCCCGAGGTGTTTTCAAGGCTCAGACTTACTGTTGATTATCCGATGTTCTGTATTGATCTGATAAATAGTGCAACAAAAGTTGCAAACCCGGACAAGATTTCCGATGATATTTTAAGAATAATCGTAACAGCTCATATCAGGAGCTTGCTTTCCTGCAGCGGCGTGTTTGAGTATGAAAATAGTCCCGTATCAACGGTTTTTATCGGCAATAGCGGATATTCGGTTGAAGTGTTGCTTTCCGATGACATCGATTTATCACATAGTCTTGATTCGGTTCCCGAAGATTATGAGAAAATTATTCTGACAACAAGCAGGGACGAAGTAGCGGGCGGCATACGCCTGATACCGTATTACAGATTTATTTTTGATAAATCCGATAACAGAAAGAAGGTTCAATATGAAAATCAATGAAAAAATCCGTACTTTACGCATAAGAAGCAGACTTACGCAAAATCAGACAGCAGATTTTCTTGATGTAACACCATCGTTTATCGCTCAAGTTGAGAACGGAACAGCCGCTCTTACTGCGGATATGGTGAACAGGCTGTCGGCACTTTATTGTATACCTCTTGAAGATCTTATCAGTGATAATGAAGAATGTTTGCAAAATGCCGATGACCTCAGCGGATATTCTGTCGACAATCTGAAAGCAATAGCGGATGTCAGCAGGATAGCACTGAATGCAAATTTTATGACAAGAAGGCTGAAAGCAAATAAAGTGCTATAGAACGAAAACCGCCTCTGAGCAATCCAATACTAAGGGGCGGTTTTGGCGTGCTATTCTACGAACTCTAATTGGATTTCGTCAAAGCTGGGATGAGCATCACTGAAAAGTTTAATGCAAGCTTCGATTTCTTTACTTGAATTTGAGTTTACATAATATTCCTCTGTAATGATTCCATCCAGTGCTTTGAGGCCGGCATCATCATGCAATTTGCCATTTGGCATCCGAATGTTCTGACGTCCTGTTATTGCGATTTTAACCATTTTCTTTCACCTCCTTTGTTAGTATTTTAGCATCTTTTTATTATTGGTGTGCGGTTTTCGGTGCATTTGGATAAAATTGTTATTATGTTAATGCAATGTGTAAAAGAAAATAGCAGTATATTTATCTGGTGTTTGAATAAATTGCACTTATTCGGCAAAATTAAAGTAGAAATTACTTCGGATAAGAAGTTTATGGATTGGATTTTGAAGAAATATTGCAAAATACAATTGACATTGCCCATTGGTAATGGTATAATTAACAAATGAACATAGAAAATGGAGGGATCAGTATGTTGCTTAGCTTTACTGTAAGCAATTATAAATCGTTTAAACAGAGTAACACCCTTTCTATGGTGCCTGCACCTAAGCAAAAAGGGCTTGACTATAGTATATGCAAAGAGAAAATCGGAAAAACGAGCTATAAAGCTTTATGCTCAACTGTAATGTATGGTCCGAATGCGTCCGGTAAAACAAATATAATCGGTGCTATGGATACATTCCGTGCAATTGTGCTTCGTGGAAATATACGGAACAGTGAAGAACAAGCATCTCCCAATGCGGCTGCCTACTCGCTCGAACTTATTCCTAATAAGGATATATCCGCTCCCGTGACGATGGCGATCGAATTTATCAATAATGGCGTTAAATACAAGTATGAAATAACACTGGATATCGGGTTATTTCTTGAAAGAGACAAGAAAAGAAAAATATTGTCGGAAACGTTTTACGTTAATAATGTAATGGTTTTTCAACGTGACGAAACTATAAAAATAGGAAACTTATCACAGATCTCATCTTATCTGATAGAAGCGGATATAAGTAAGAACAGAAGCTTTGCTGATATTTCCGAAAAATCACTTTTAGCAGATGAATTATTTCTCACCGGTGCTTTTAAACTCTTGTTCGCTCCTAAACTTGTACAGCAGTTTACCGATTGGATAAGCGAAAAGTTTATGGTTATATACCATGCGAATGAGGTTCAGTTTATCAATAGATTTGCTGATCCTAAGGAAAAAACAATATACATTGATACAACCACACAGCAAGCCGCTAAACTTTTTGGAATCAATTCCAATGGTATCGGGTATTTTTCGGGAGATGACGGTACTATGAAGCTTTGCTCGGTAATTGATAATTTAAATATTGCTAAAGGAAAAGGCGTCGTTATTCAATCCGATATTTATGAGTCATATGGCACACTGCGATTTGTAAATATTTTTCCTTTGATAATACGTGCCTTAGATACCGGAAGCACACTTGTTATAGATGAATTTGATGCGTCTATTCATCCGATCGCACTCATGAATATAATCAATATTTTCCATAATGATGAGGTGAATACTCGTCACGCACAGCTGATATTCAATACGCACAACCCGATTTTCCTGAATTCAAATATGTTCAGACGTGATGAAATAAAATTTGTAGAACGTGATGATACGACACACGAAAGTTCTATTTACGCATTGTCAGATTTCGGAACGTCAGGGAAAAATGCTGTACGCAAGGGCGATGATTATATGAAAAATTATTTCGTTGATCAATATGGCGCTATCAACAATATTGATTTCACCGATGTGATCAAAGATGTTCTTGGTGTCAATGGAGAGAGTTCGGATGAGAAAACTAACTAAAAAGTATTATTTCTCAGTTGAAGGTGAAACTGAAAAATGGTATCTGGATTGGCTTCAAGACTTGATAAATAATTCAGATGCGTCATGCAAAGTGTCGTTTAATTCAAAAGTGGAGAAAGATCCTGTGAAATATGTAAAGGGGCTTTCAATCCAAGGCAAGACTACAGTATTTCATTTTTATGACTATGAAAGTAATGAAAGCGATTATCAGAAACAATTTGAAAAGGTAATGGATAGAATGCGTGAAGCCGAAAATCTCGGAAAAACAATTAAATATCAGTTTGGATACAGCAATTTTACTTTTGATTTATGGATAGTATTACATAAAGCGGATTGTAACGGTATGCTCACTGACAGAAGTAAATACCTCGAGAAAATTAATAGTGCTTACTCTGAAAAATTTGAAACGATGGGTAAATACAAGACAAGAGATAACTTCGCCGGATGCTTAGCGAAATTAACTCTTGATGATGTTTGTAATGCCGTTAAGCGTTCAGAGAAAATAATGAGGTCAAATAAAGAATTATACAATTTGATGTCATATAAGAAGTTCTCGTATTATCGTGAAAACCCTTCACTTGAAGTAGGCACAATCATCGGTGGTATTCTCAGAGAATGTGGCGTTATGTGATATTGAACACGCTTTCCTGCTGAACGCATATAGTCCGTCCTATATCGCACAGGATATATTTAACGTAAAGGAGAAGCATAATGATCAATCCACATGAAACCGAAGCCTTTGACTTCCTTTATAATTTCGTTCATGAACACGCTGAAGGTGTGTATTATTTGACATTTCAAGATGGTGTACAGATATCTGCGGAATATGATACAGACTATGAAACGGACAATGGCATTGATGTTGATGATGTCGGTTATGAGGAATATATAGCGATTGTTTTTAAAAATACGGCTGACAATACTATTTTTGAAGTAAGCTGTTTTTCTTTCCCGACCAAAGTAAGCTATAATGGCGAGCGGATAATATAATTATAAACATATTAGAGTTGAGAGCAGAGCATTGCAGAATGCGTATATCGTCCTATACCGCCCCGTATACATTTAACGTATTCAGCATTGTATGACACAAAAATGACACAAAAAAATAGCAAGCGGCTCTGTTGTGCGAAATATCAGCGAAAATAGCTTCTGTTGAGGAAGCGCTGAAGGCTTAATCAATAACATCGGTACAAGATAATATACTATATTAGGCGGTCGCTGTTTGGTGACCGCCTTTTTGCATAAAACCGATCAAAAATGCCGATTAAACGTTAAAAACTATATCTGCCCCTCACTATACACATAAAAATGAAGCAGAAAAATCCAAATGCAGATATGCTTGTTGCGTCTTATTTGCCGTTATGCTATAATTTAATCAGAATCAATTAGGAGCGTGAGAAAATGCTCAGTGCCATATATCCTGTTCCGGCAAGCGAAGTCAGGCTGCCGTTTTATCTGTCGGGAATCGGGAGAACATCGCCCGAATTTCACGTTAAGCGTGATAAGGGGCTTACCTCGCATCAGTTTCTTTATACTGCAAAAGGCTGTGGTGTTTTAGAAGTCGGCAACAGAAAATATAAGCTCGAAAAGAACTCCTTTATGTATCTTCCGCCCGAATTGCCTCACGAGTATTATCCTGAAAATGATGAATGGAATACCTGCTGGATGGTGTTCAGAGGCGACTTTCTTAAAGGCATTATGAATACAATGGGCTTCAGCGGAGAAATGGTCGCAGTTGACGCTGACCTTACCGCCTTTGAAAAGATATTCGGCAGAATATACAGTCTTGCGGCGGATAATCTTCATAGCGGCGAAAAATGCTCGTTGCTGATATATAACGCAGTGTTGGCGGCAAAAGAGATATTCGGCGGAAAGCAGGAAGAAAACAACACGGGAAATCTCATAGCGGATAATGCTGTCAGATATATAAACGAGCATTACGGCGATGATATTACGTTAAATGAGCTTGCCTGCCTTTCCGGCGTTTCACCGCAGTATTTCGACCGTGTTTTCAGAGAACGACTTAATATGCGGCCTATGGAGTATATCGCTCGTGTCAAGATCTCAAAAGCCAAGTCGATGCTTCTTGACTCCGATATTTCCGTGACACAGCTTTCAAAAAGTCTGGGATATACCGGCCCCACTTATTTCGGAATCGTATTCAAAAAGTATGAGGGGATTTCGCCTTCCGAGTTCAGAAAAAACGGCGGTAGTGTAATTTAGTTTCAAAAAGTTAGAGTTATCATTAATTTAAGATTGACGGCGGACGTTTTCCGATATATATTTATATTGTAATTTTATATCGGAAGGGGTGCTTTTATGGGCATTTTAAAACGAATAACCGCACTTGCCATCGGTGCGGCGATTATGTGCACCGCAGTTAATACTGTATTTGCGGAAAATAATAACAGAGGTGATACGGTGAATATTAAAATTGACGGCAGTAAAGCAAACACAAGCGAAAACTTCCTCTACAGAGGACAGGGCATGATCAGCTGTAACGGCTCGTCAAGGCTTTTGCTTGACTATAAGGAGAAAAATCCCGAAAGCTATGACAAGATACTTGAACATCTTTACGGCAAAAACGGACTTAAATTTACTCACTTCAAGGTGGAAATGGGCGCGGATGTAAATACATCGTCCGGCACAGAGCCTGCGACCATGAGATATGAGGATGAAAAAGCCGATGTGACCCGTGGGGCAGGTTTTCAGCTTGCCGCCGATATTAAAAAGATAAATCCGGACGTAACACTTGATATGTTGTGGTGGAGCGAGCCGCGCTGGGTCACGGATGCCAAAGACGTGTATGCGGCAAGGTATAAGTGGTATAAGCAGACGCTTGATGCCGCTTATGAAACCTACGGTCTTGTGTTTGACTATGTGAGTGCGAACCAGAATGAACGTGCTGTTGATACGGATTGGATAATCTATCTTTCAAAAGCTCTCAAAAGCGAAAAGGACTGTCCGTATGATTACTCTGAGATCAAGATAGTTGCGGCGGACGAATGCGGCACTTGGGGCATATCAAGGCTGATGATGAAGAATAAGGAGCTGTGTGATGCGGTCGATGTGATCGGTTCTCACTACACAAGCTTCGCTGATGATACTACAAAAAAGCTTGCGGAGGAATACGGCAAGGAATTATGGTTTTCCGAGGGAAGCTCACCTATGACCTACGCACAGTCGGTATATCGCTATGACGAGGGAAACTCGGGACTTACCGGACTTAACGGCGTGTTTGATATTGCTAACCGTATGATAACGATGGTAAGCGGAGGATATATGACGCTGTATGAATATCAGCCTGCCGTTGCAGGATATTATGACGGCGTTACATATTGCCACAAACAGCTTATAAACGCCTGCACCCCGTGGAACGGCTATTACACCCTTGACAGCGGATATTATATGAATCTGCATTTCTCACAGTTTATGGATAAGGGCTGGAGCTTTATATATGACGCTTGTTACGGCGATGCAAAGGTCGGCGGTGACGGTCACGCACTGGTTGACGCAAAGTACAGCTATATCACCGCTTGCAGTGCGGAAGGCGATTACAGCACGATTATTACAAATACGACATCGGAGCCTATCACATATAACTTTGAGATAGCAAACCTCGCAAAAGCGGATAATGAAGTATATGTATGGGAAACAAGAGGTCCTGATGAGGGTCAGGAGTACAATGCTAATTATTTCAAGAAGATTTCGACAGTTACTCCCGAAAACGGCAAGTATTCGGTTACGATAAAGCCGTATTCGATGATAACTGTATCAACTTTGAATATATCAGAGCCTGAATTTGATGTGCCGCAGGAAAGCGACAATAAGTTACTCTCATTGCCGTACACAGATGATTTCGGTTATTCCGATGAGTTCCTTTCATCAAGAGGAAACGCACCGCTTTACACGACCGATGAGGGCGGCGCTTTTGAGGTTGCCGAAAAGAACGGCGAAAAGGTGCTGATGCAGAAGATTACAAAGGATATTAAGGCTAACGAATGGGGCGGTACACCTGATCCGACAACTAATTTCGGCGATGACCGCTGGTATAATTACAGCGTAAGTGCGGATATACTTACAGACGGGAAAGACAGCTATGCAGGTGTAGGTCTGAGATATATCCTCGCAGACAGCGGAAGGAGCGGTTACAGCGTTACGCTTTACGAAAACGGAAACTGGAATTTCTTCGGCGGAAAGAAGAAGGTTCTTGACGGAAATATAGCAGACTTTGATTCGTCAAAGTGGCATAATATAAAAATTTCCGCACTGAACAATGATATAACAGTTTCAGTCGATGGCGAAAAAATAATTGATTATAAGGCTGAAGAGGGCGGCTACAGTGCAGGAAGAGCGGCACTCTACAGTTCATATAACAATTGCTGTTTTGATAATGTCAAGGTTGAGGCAACCGACAGCGTTCAGCCGTATGTGAACAAGTTTGATAATTTTGACAACATATTTACTTACAGCGAAAACGGCTGGGAACACAGCACTATGGACAGCTTCAAAAACTACAAGCGTACAATTTCGCACGGCACTGAAGGAGCTTATTTCACCGTTGATTTTGAAGGAACAGGCATTATCCTTACAGGCGTACAGAAAGGCGACACGGTTGTAAGCATTGAGGTTGACGGCAAAACCGTTAATAAGGAATATACCGTATCAAAAACCGGCAACAGACAGTCGTTCTTGCTGATAAACGGCTTGGAGCAGGGCAGTCATACTCTTAAATTGACTGTCGTAAGCGGAAGCTGTTCTGTCGATGCGGCACAGGTGCTGTACGATTATGAGGCTGTGAATAAAGCCGTAATAAGCGAAACGTCATCGGTAGCCGAAAGCACAGATTCATCCTACAGCGTTCCCGAAGATAATGACAAATCAGCAAAAAGCAACGGCGGTAAAGG
>ULTO01062097.1_pt1 | contig 24194 bp, 23 predicted proteins | sample 1957601 | NCBI WGS metagenome assembly ULTO01 (sample SAMEA4835734, study PRJEB28245) | human gut metagenome | biome: gut microbiome; material: fecal sample | place: Denmark | collected 2008 | reverse complement strand
ATCTCTGAGGGAGGGGCATCCGCCCCTCCCTTGGCCTACGCCGAGCAGCTCATGGTGGGCGGCGTCATGGCCTATGTGGATATTCCCCAAATAGGTGTGTATCTGCCGGTGCAGCACGGCACGGGCGCAGAGACATTGGAAAAATCGGTCGGCCATGTCGTAGGTACATCCCTACCGGTGGGCGGCAGCAGTACCCACGCGGTACTCTCGGCGCACAGTGGAATGGCGTCTGCCAAGCTGTTTTCGGACATTGACCAACTCGGAAAAGGTGATGCCTTTTATATCCACGTCTTGGGCGACACACTGGCCTACGAAGTGGATAGCATCAACACAGTGGTGCCTACAGATACGAGCCTGCTGCAAATTGAGGAAGGCAAGGATTTGGTCACGTTGGTGACCTGCACACCTTTTGGTATCAACACCCACCGGCTTTTAGTTCGAGGGCGCCGTGTTCCTTACACTCCGAAGCAGGAGGTCGCAGCCGCCGGAGAAAAAACTGCTGCATCCTCGTGGACGCAGCATTATCTCACCGGCCTTGGTATTGGTCTTGGCGTGGTGGCGGTGGTCGGCGGCGGATACTCTTTAGTGAGGAGGCGTCGCCATGCGTAAGATGTCCCTTGTACTGGCGGCGCTGCTGGCTGTGGCAGGCTTTTGCGTCATGCTGTGGCCGGTGTTTACAGGGTACAGACTCCAGAGCAACGCCGCAACTGCTGTGCAGGAGTTCTTAGCAGAACATGACGAGCCGGAGCAGCAGTACCCCAAACTGCTGGCGGCCTTGCAGGAGTATAACCGCCAGATTTACACGGAAAAGCAGTGTAACCTCGTTGACCTCGAAGCTTGCGAGACACCCGCCGCTGACCTGACTGCCTACGGCATCGAGGACGAGATCATAGGCGTCTTAGCGATACCTGCTATGGAGCTGATCATGCCGGTCTATCTGGGCGCATCCGACGACCACCTCGCGGCGGGAGCGGCGGTGTTAGGCAATACCTCCGCACCCATCGGCGGTGCCAACACCAACTGCGTCATTGCCGGTCATAGGGGCTGGCGTGGCGCTGATTACTTCCGGCATATAGACCGCTTGCAGGTGGGCGACACCGTGAAGCTTACGAACCTGTGGGAAACGCTGACCTATACGGTAGCAGATATTCAAATTATCCAGCCGCATCAAATCGAAAGAATCAAAATCCAGCAGGGCCGCGACCTGCTGACGCTGTTGACCTGCCATCCCTACGCCAGCGGCGGCAAGCAGCGGTATGTGGTGTACTGTGAAAGGACAACTGCGAAAGCATAGGAGCTATGTCGCAATGAAATTCAAGTCTTTGCCATTTCAACCACTCGCCAGCATAAGCATCTCCTGATATGATGACAATGTGCAGTTATCTAGTTTTAGGAACAGGATATTTTTTGCAGGGCACAGGAGATACTGCTTCTATTGGCTACTTGGAGTTGTTTTCTTGTGGTTACTAAAAATATATCCCGCCGAACTGTCTCGCGAATGTTTGAGAGGGCGCAACTCAAAGTGAGTTGCGCCCTCTTTTTGACTATTCTCCCAAGTTACTTTAGTCATGAATACTCAGCTCATCGTCTTATCCGAGCATATGTTCCTCCATCCGCCCCAACGTTTTCCCAGTTGTTGTTTGTATCGCTCACCCATCTGTGATAATTGTGGGTATGCTGTGCAACCTTGTAATCGGTGTAACCAAGGCCAATTGAATACCTTCCTTTTGCTGTAACAAATCCCATATGCTGCCAATCGCCATCGCTCTCCTTATCATAAGCAATAAAATCGCCAGCTTGGATATTTGAACTAAATGTCTTATGTGATTTCGTGGTAAACCCCACCCCCATATATTTGGCAAACGTATCTGCTCCAACCCACGAATTAGAATAATGATGAATGTTTGTGCCTAATCTATTATTTATAGTAGTGGTATGCCACCACCCGGAGTACACGCTACTGTAGACATCTTGTGAAACGCCGCCATTCTCGAGGATCTGTGATACAAAGTTTGTGCAATCTCTACCGGATAGATGTCCGTATTCAAGTGTGTTAGGGTTCTCGGCATGTGCTGACGCATATGAAATACCCGCACTGGTGTCAAATCCAAGAACCACGTTCTGTAACTGCATGCTTTGAGCACTTAATGTATCGTTATCCTCCAAAAGCGCAATATACGAATCATTCGGCAATTGTGCCGCAAAATCAAGACTTAAATCGCTTGTTCTGCTAATTGAATTTATGCCTTGTTTGATAACTTCATTCTGTTCTTCATTCTCAAAGATATCATAGAAAGCCATTAGCGATCTGAATTCAATATTATCTTCTGTATACCAATCTGGCTTTTGCGGGTCATCCAACATTTGAAGCGCAGCAAAGTAGTATTCTCTTGCTGAAGATGCTGAAAAATATTGAAGTGCAAATCTATCCTTCAGATATTCAATAATATTCTCCGCTTCGGTATATATATTATTTAAAGCTTCATCGGGGTCATCAAATGTACAATAAAGCAAGTACTCTTTGCCGTTTATTCGCAGAGCTTCTTTCGTAGAGATTTCGCCAATATTATCTAAAAGCTTTGACCCTTCAAATCTGGCATCAGTCTGGACAATTGTTAGTGTTTCCAGATCTTTTTCAACTCTCTCTGTTGTCAAGGCTAGAGTCGGAGTTGTCATTAGCAAGGATAATATCAATACACATGATGTTTTTATAATCGCTTTTATTGCTTTCGTAGAATTTTTCTTTTTCATGTTCTCTCCTTTTGTCAGTCGTTAAAAGCTGTTTTCATAAATGTCAAAGAACGCACTAACGAAGCCAGCTTGCTTGATTTCCTCCGCAGTACCTTTCGTTGTCTGGCTTCCATAGGTCATATATGCTTTATAGTTCAACTGCGTCAGTGGCAGCAGCCAAAACTCACGCTGAATGGCCCTAATGCCTTTGCCATATTGCTGCTGCAGTACCCAAAAGGCTCTATTTGGTGTCTTAAATACCGCATAGCCGTTTTCATTGGCACCAATGGCAAAGGCAGCATTGATCTCTGCAAAGCGATCTGCGTCCACTTCTCCTTTTATGTTTTCTGCCCCAACGGTGTATTCCTGTACACAGGGGTATCTAACAAATCTGATTTGCAAGAGGGCCAAGAACAATATTATTGATACGATCCCCAGAACCCATTTCTTCCATTTTCGCATAGTTTTTCCCATATCCCACCTGAATAGCCATAGCCAACAACTGTTTGTGAGGTTTGACAAAAAAATGTGCTCCATTTAAGCAGCAACATGCTCTTATCTTATACAGCCATATTTTTGCACCTCCAGACTTAAACCAACAGACTTCCTTTGGCGGCGTACATGCCACATACTTATATAACGTGTCTTTTGCCAGTTTTCTTTCACGTTCAGGTCAATATTTATAAAATATGCGATAGATTTTGGGCCATCTTGTCCGGCAAAACTCTACATCGCTGCATTGGCATTAGACATTAAACGACAAAAAATGTCAGTTTTCCGTAAGATAAGACATTCATAGAGTGACAGTAAGCCTTAATATAACTCTTCCCTGCGCATTTACCACAACGTGATTTGCTATCTTTCCCACCAAGATAAAAAGATGAACCAGAGCATAGGAGGCATTACTTTGCTGATTTACTTATCTGTATTAGAAACTGACCATGAAAAGCACGAGTTTATGGCACTTTACGCCGAATATCATGCGATCATGCTGCGCGTTGCCAAGAAGTACTTTCCTGTCGATCAAATGGCTCGTGAAGATGCCGTTCAGAACGCATGGATAAAAATTGTCAAAAATTTTCAAAAAATCATGGCGATTGAATGCAAGAAAAGAGGTTCCTATTGCGTTATAATTGTAAAGAACGAATGTATTTCTATCTTGCGTAAAAACAAAGCGGAAGTTTCTCTTGATGAGCTGCCTTTAGCCGTTACTGATGATCTGCACGAGGAATCTTCCGCATCCATCACACAACTGATTCGCGAAATGCCTGAAAAATACCGTACTGTCCTAGAATTGCGTTTTATCGAAGAGCGGAGTACCCGCGAAATTGCTCAGCATCTGAACATTCCGGAAGCGACCGTCAGCACACGCATTTTTCGGGGACGCAAACTGTTAATTGATCGTTTGAGAGAGGAGGGATTAGTTTGACGGAACGCCAAGAGAATGAACTGCTTCGCGACATCCTTTTAGATGCCGCGGCTGAAGAATTTGCGCCAGAGTTTTCAAGCGCAGAGCAGGTTGAAACTTCTCCTAAGTTTCAGAAATCTATGCAATCCCTTCTGGCTGATCCAAAGAAATGGGCTGAGCGCAGACAGAGGCCCGTCTGGAAGCGAACTGCAAAAATGGTGGCAACCATCGCATTGATTGGCATTCTAAGCCTCGGTATGCTGATGCTTATCAGCCCTAAAGTCTACGCCGCAGTCGTTAATTGGGTTACCGAGTGGTATGATACTTTTGTTATGTATCGTTTTTCCGGCGAGTACACAGATTCGGATCTTCCAGAGTATCAGCTTTCATATATCCCGGAAGGATATTATCGTGAGGCAAAAATCGTTTTGACCCCGGACGACTACTCCAGAACAACATCAATGCGATTCATGGCACGTTCAGGAAACCATCGACTTCTTTTTGAGTATGGCCCCATGGAATCTGGCAGTGCCTTATCTATAGGACTGGAAAATATGTCTGTTTCAAATGTCTCCATAAATGGAAATCGAGGACAGCTCTATTCATCCACTGTCGATACTCAAAGCAGTGCCATTACTTGGTTTGATTCCAAAAGCAATACCTGCTTCTTTTTGGATGGTTATCTGAGCGATGACGAACTGATTTACACCGCCCAAAATGTCATTCTCATTTCGGAGGATAATTTTTCTTAGTTTTTGAAAGATACTTTCCTTTTCTTCCGTTTATTTATATGTAAGGCGATTTCCGACTCATAAACAGAAAAGGACGGTATCCAAATGAAAAAACAATCAATTTCTTTTTTCCTGGTCGTGTTGCTAATTCTCTCGCTGACGGTGCCAGCAATTGCCGCGCCTCGCGCAGTAGACGCTTATCCAACACTAACTATTAAAAATGGGATTGCTTATTGCCGAGGCAGATGTGACTCCGGAAATCCAACTGATAGAATTTCTCTTGTATTAACTTTGAAGGAGGGGACAAGCGTTATCGACACGTGGACGGCTAACGGAACAGAATACGTCAACATTTCAGAAAGCAGCCCTATAAAAAGCGGGAAAACATATACACTTGTACTCATCGTCAAGGTAAATGGTAAAGAAGTCTCAAACAATTCAGTATCAAAAAGCAGTTAAGTGTGTTGTATTGCCTTGTTTCATAAAGCGATGGGAGCTATGGTAATTGATAAATCTGATATTTCTTTTTCCTATATGACCTAGTACGTTACCAAGCAGGGGTATTTGAGCAGGTTACGTTTTCAGTCAAAATCTAATCAGCAGAAGACTGGAAGAAGAAATTTCTTTTGACGCTTTTACCTGGTTTCTTTGCTAAGATAAAACAAATGAAGAATTAAGAAAGGAAGGCTTGCTATGAAAAAGAGAATTTTAGCGCTTTGTCTGTCCCTGTGTATATGTCTCTCTCTGAGCGTGGTTGCTTTTGCTGAACCGTATGTAGAGGACAACACTATGCCGTATCTATACGATACCTACGGTGGTCAAATGAGGGGTGCCTCTATGCCTACTGAATCGTGGAATTTGTCCAACGGCAGCTATGAAGGCAGGATTGCTTCTGTTGGCGTTAGTAATGGCGTATATACGAATTACTACTTCAACTGTAACAGTGCAGGGAAGCTGAAAGTAACGGGTACGATTTCGGCTAAGTACGGCGGCTATACCGGATCGAGATGTATCATTAGAATTTATAATGCAGTTACAAAGGCTCTTGTAACTAGCTATGATGCTGGCTATGATGATTATAGTAGCAAGTACATCTCGCATACTTTCACGGGACTGAAATCTGGAACCGCTTACGCCGTCATGTTCTACAATGGTTCCAAGTCCGAATTCAGCAACCCGCTTTCTGGCCCGATCACTGTATCTTGGCCCTAATTATTAAAGTGCAAAAATGAGAGTCGCTGTTATCCAAACACTGCTTTGGGCTTTGCCCACATTTCTGCTTTTAGCACTCTGCTACTGGCTTTTATGCTTTACGCTTCGCAGAAAAAAGTGTAAAAAAGTAGAAAATACCATTGCACACCAGATCAGTGTTACCGTTTTTCTGCTGTACTTGGCTGTTCTACTGACTGCAATTACAGACGTAGACACTATTTGGGTTTGCCTATTTTACCAACTACGCCTGCCTGATATTGCATGGTTTCAATCCAGTCCAACACTGCTCCCGTACATCCCCAAAACTGCGGAAGATATCTTGCAGCTTATCCTGAACGTTGTTCTCTTCATTCCAGCCGGCTTTCTTTGCCCGCTGGTCTGGAAGGAAAAGCGCCCATGGACATTTGTGGTCGTGTTTGTCTGCTTCTCGTTAGTTGTTGAGATCGGACAATTTATCACAGGAAACCGAACGGCAGATGTGAACGATTTTCTGGCAAACTCTATCGGCACAGTATGTGGTTATCTCCTGTGGCTGTGTTGTCATGCCCGCCGACCCAAGGCTTTTGAATCTCTCCGTACCAGATAATTGCAAGAGTACATACCTATCAGATTTCCCCTGCAAATAAAAGATAGCAGACGCAGTAGCTTTGCTGCGCCTGCTATCTTTTTGTGCAATTCCTATGGTTCATCTTTAGAAAACCATTTTTACAGTCAAGTCACGAATCTACCGAATCACTGCAGGAGACATTATATTAAACACTCTTGACAGCAGCTTTATTGCGATTCTATAATACATGAAGACGGTATGCCGTCTCAAATTCCAAATGGAAAGGGGGCACTATATGAAGCTTCTTCATCTATTGTCCCTTTGGGTTCTATAGGCTGTGTGCCTGTTCATACCCATTGGGGCAAGTGGCATGCTGCTAATCAGTGTCGTGTGTTTTGGGGATGCACTATGGCATCATTGCAAATAGCCCACATTGATTAGTAGTTTGGAAGTAATTCTTTCGTTAATTGCAATGATTACTGAAAGTCCCATGCTTGGAGCAATCCTTTTAGCTAAGACTTACATTGACATATGCATTTAGACGCGAGAATAATTCTCCAACCGTATGTGTTAGTGTTATCAACGCAGTGGGTACACCCGTTCCCATCCCGAACACGGAAGTTAAGCACTGTAGTGGCGACGATACTCAGATCTGCTTGGGGAAAATAGTTCGATGCTAACACAAGGAACTGTCTCTAAACCGGGCAGTTCCTTTCACATTTTTGATTCATAGCCTCATACACAAAATACTTTCATCGCAGTTATCACAGATATGGATTTTTCGACAACTACAGCAAGATAGTTTCTAAACCGCCATTGCTCTGTCGTTATCACGACATCATCTCTCAAATTTTCTATCGCTCATTATGCGCAACAATGCCTTCCATCAGTCATATCCGTCTTTCAACATTCTGATAAGGACAGCGCATATGTAGTATCTTTTTAACCGAGGCCATTTACCTCATCTGCATGGTGCAATTGCAAAAAGCCCTCTCTTTCCTGTTCCACCAGGACGGCGTCTCCCTTTCCGCCGGTACATTCCGCCTTTCCCATTTGGGCAATATAATGAGTACCAATAGGAATGGTGAAGGATGGTATGCTCCCATGGCCGTATCAAAAAAAGATTTACAATGCACTATCGGCAAAAATATTAAAACTATGCGCAACGCTTGTGGTTTCACCCAAGAGGTTTTGGCTGAAAAAGCCGAAGTATCCGTTGAACACATTACGCAGGTGGAACGCGGCAATAAAATGATGAGCGTTCACAGTCTGCTTCGTGTTGCCGATGCGCTGAACGTTAGCGTTGATACCTTGGTCTATGATAAAGATACAAACGATGCAAAGAAAGACATTGCCCAAATGCTTGTGTCCGTTGACAGCGAAGATTCACGGAAACTCTTGGATCTCGTTCGATACGTTAACGACAATTTTCTCAAAAAGATGTAATGTTATTCCGAATTTCTTCAATACTATAATAGAGTTTTACTCCCTGTGAAATTGTAAGTCAGCAGTAAGGTCAAAGCATAAAATCTGTTGACACGGAAAAGTGGGGCGAATACTATGACGTCGCAACAGCGCATAATATTTAGCGAGATCTATATCAATAATTATCCGAAACTGCTACGCTACGCAAATAAGTTCTGTGCATCTGTTGCTGAAGAGCTCGTACAGGACACTTTCCATGATGCGTGGAGCAAGTTCGACGAGTTAGTCAGCCACGAAAACATCGGGGGTTGGTTGATGCAGACCTTGAAAAACAAGATTCGGAATTATAACCGAACCAAACGTCGCGAGACAAATATGATCATTGAGTACAACGATAGTACTGCGGCACCGGATAATTTTGTCAATGAACTGATTGTGAAAAATACACTTTCTGCAATATGCAGGTTTGTCAATGATAATTTCAAAGAAGATGACATTACTTTGTTTCAACGAATCTTGATTGAAAATGCCAGTCATGCGGAAGTGGCCTCAGAGCTTGGAATTACTGTGTGGACAAGCCAAAAGCGCCTTGAGCGAATACGGAAGCGGATCAGGGAGGAATTTCCTGATTTTTAATTTTGATTTAATGTCAGTACCTTGCCGACATTTACATACATGAAGTGAAGGAGGTTCAGAGTATGGCTACATCTAAAAAAAATGATATGTACTCCTATCTGGACCAATTGAGTACGCAGGAACTGGAAGATCTCCTGCAAAAAGATATGGAAGCTGCCGATGGTGGCGATCTGGATATGGTCATGTACATCATGGAGGTGATTGAAAAGCGCGAAGGCGGTGTTAGTGATAGCGACAAAAAAGCTGCCGCCCAAGCACTTGAGGAATTCTTTAGCGTTTATGGTGTTCCTGAAGGAGACGGCCTTCAGCTTTATCCCTGTGATGACTCAACTTCCGCTATTCATAAGCAAAACAGCTACCAAAATAGTCGGCACAAGTTTTCCGTCCGTAAAGCGCTCATTCTTGCGGCTGCACTTGTGTGTCTATCCTCATTAATAGTCTGCACCGCTTTGGGTTTTGAACGGGTTTTTCAGATGGTCGGTAAATGGACATCCGAAGTATTTACCTTTGAAAATCAGTACACTGGTGACATTCCAAACGAAAACAATGGTTCGGAAAGACTTCAGCCTGAAGATGCCAAATATGCTACAATTAAAGAGGCGCTTGACGCTTATGGCATTACCGAAAATGTCATGCCTGTGCTTCCAGATGGATTCAAAGTCAGCCGCACTAAAGTTATGCAATTGGGTAATGGAAAAACTATTTTTTACACCACTTATGAAAGCGATGCCCACTACATCACTTTTCAAGTAACTTCGTATGCAACACCAGGGGCCTCGTTTTCTGAAAAAGACAGCGTATCCGTAACGGAGCATCTTCATAACGGCATTACTTATTATCTCTACTCAAATGAAAACTCTAATTGCGCATTATGGTTCAACAACAATTTGGAATGCCTTATTGATACGGATTTACCCTCGGAAGATGTCATCCTCATGGTAGATTCGATTTAATCTCAATCAGTTATCACTTTACTCTCTATGCTAGGAAAGGTTTCAAAATGTTTACTAAAATCAAATCTTATGTGGCGTTAATTCTTTGTGCGATTCTGTTATCTTCATATTTTATCGTTCCCGCCGAAGCAGCCATGAGAGCAAGTTCTATAATCGCAAATCATTCATGCGAAGCATCGGCTGCAGGTAGCGGCAAAATTGCAGTAACTTTTTCAATTTCTGCTAAAAATACAGTCTCCAGACTAGGTGCTAAATCCATGTACTTCTATGCCAGTGAAAACGGGAAGTGGATTCTAAAAGAATCTTACAATCAATATGATGCTGGTATGAGTTGCACAAATGATGGTATCCACGGTAATACCATCAACTATCAAGGCGTTTCTGAAGTCAGATACAAAGTCGTTGTCACGTTGTTTGCTACGAATTCTAGCGGCACAACCGATACTCGGAATTATACGCTCTATGTGACTGCTTGATTTGATAAGTGTAACTGTCAACCCTTCGGATGAATAGACAGATAAGAATGAACAAACGGCAGAGTCCCGTTGGCGGGACTCTGCCGTTCGTTCATTTCCGTATATGTTCCCGGTGCCGGACTGCCGGGGTAAGTGCACAATAACCACCCGCATGGCAGGTCCCGTCAAGGCATCTCACCCAACGATATGTGCGCTTACTAGGTCCCGTAACGGCACCATCCGCAAGCTCATGGCCCAGTACAGGAAGTATGCCCTGCTCATTATTGACGAATGGCTTCTGTACCCTTTGAAAGAAACGGAAGCCAGGGACTTATTGGAAATCGTGGAGTCCCGGTACAAGCGAAACTCCACGATCTTCTGTTCCCAGTTTGACATTCCGGGTTGGCCGGAAAAGCTATCTGACCCACTGCTGGCTGATGCCATCTGCGACCGAATTGTTCACGACGCCTACACCATAGTCATTGGCGGCAAGGAATCCATGCGCAAGCGGAAGGGGCTGCAAGACATCTGACTCCGACCATATTTATGATACCTTGACAGTTTTGTGCTGTCCATATTCAACCTGAGCGGTGGGACTGCTCAATCCGGGCGGTCCCGTTGCTCAATTCAAGCGGAACCGCTGCTCAATTTCGCCGGTCGAGCTGATTTTGCAGAGCGGTGTACGCACAAGGCAACTGTCAAAACTCCTAGTCCTTGCACATAACTGTAGCGGCATATTTCACAGCTTCCCGCTACTATTGTCTTATTCGGTGTATTCAAACATGATCGGTCTTTCAGGATGAACGGTATGTCACCACATCATCCTACCGGAATCTGTGGCCTGCGTTTAATTATGACTCTCATTTTACGCAGTCTTGCATGCCTTATTTCTTTTTATAGATCCCATTTCATTCATCTGCGTCTACAACTTCACACGCTTCATCATTCCGCACTTGCCATCCACACGCGTAGAACACCCCGCCATTGTTTCATTGGGTACCTAAACATAGAAAGATTTGAGAATTGACTAACCACTAGTTGTGCTCAGTTTTTCGAATGTTTTATACACCAGATTCCTGCTTGCGCCACTTTTAAAGCATACCAAAGATCTTCTATCGTTACCGTCTTATACCCCCAATTACTCGGTCCTGGATCAAACATAACAACTTTCCCAAATTCCGAGTCAACTGCGCATATTGCTGACACATGGTTTGCGGTACCATTACGTTTATTAAAAAGCCATGAGTAATTATAGCCGCAGAAAACAAACGAGTCTTGCGCACATTGGTTCTTTAGCCTACACTCGAAAGCAAATTCATCATATATCTCAGTAAAAGGTGTGTATTGCGCATGCAATTTGAAGCCTTGTCTTAAAAAAAAGGCATTTAATGTATCGGGTTTTATTATTACCCCGTCCTTAGCAAACGAAGAAAAGTCTTGCCTTGTTAACTCGCACAGCTTTTGAGCTATCGTCCACTGATCCATGTCATTATACCCAAAAGTCTTTAGTAATATTTCCATAATAGCAGGTAGGCAATATCCCTCTTCAGCTCGAATTTCCATATTTTCTGGAATCATCGCTCTAGCTCCTCATACATATGGCTAGCTTGCGCAGAATTGTTATTTTGATATTTTGCGCTATCATACTCATCGATATTCCCCAAGACAGTTTGATAATAAATTTGGCATATCTTCATTCTAGGATAAATTCTTACTGGTTTTATGCAAGTTAATTGCATTGTCCAATAGCCACAAAAGCCAACATCACCAAACCCTGCTGTAATATGTACAGTTACCCCAAGTCTGCCAACTGATGAACGGCCCTGCAGTATGGGAACAAAGCCATGCGTCTCTGTATATTCTAAGCTTCTGCCTAGATATAATTGTCCAGGCTGTAACACATATCCCTCAGCTGGAATTAGTATTTGCTTTGTTTTATTGGCTTTAGCTGCATCGAGAAGTTCATCTTCATAAATCAAAAGTTCATCGTATAGTCGGAGGTTATAGCTGTTGGGGTTTATGTTCTCTTTGACAAAAGGTTTTATTATTATGTTTTTTCCTAAATTATTAACAATTTCATTCCCTGACAGAATCACTTCAGTTCCTCCTATTTACCTAAACGCCTTCTGTATTGTGGGTCCTTTTGCATCTGCATACTGTCCTGAATAAAGCTTATGCTTTTTAGTTGTAGCTTTGAAGACATATAAGTTTCCGATTGCTTGAAATTTTCTAATTCTAATCTTAAAATCTGAAGCGTTAAAGATTTCAAATGTTACTGGGCCTCTAAAGCCTGAGTCGATTTGCCCATCTGAAAAATGTATAGATACGCATAATCTTGCCAACGAGCCCTTTGTTTGCAATAACCCCATGTACCCTCTTGGCATATAGATACTTTCGGCCGAAGCCGCTAACACCGCTGTTTTAGGTTCTATCAACAAGCCCTCATCACCTAGCTTATATTGATAAATGCAACTTTTGGGGATTTCCTCTCCATAGGTTAATATACTATTGACTCCATCCGGGCATAAACGTATAGCAGATGTTCCCAATGACAATCGAATGCAAGTCTCATCATAACAACTGGTGTCGCACTCACCTTTTCTCAAATCATCTTCGTGATAAACCATCTGATACTGCTTCATAAGTTGCTCTAAATTTTCGCCAATAACAATCACGACAATTCTCCTTTACTCTTTAATATAAGTGTTATTACGGACACAGCGGCGGAAACAATGGATATTGCGAGTGCCAAAAGCTGATACGCGTTTTGCATGAACCATTTTTTGACGCGCTCACCTTTGGTCATAATCCCCCTCGCGGGCTGATTTCCCCCGCTTTTAACATGTAGCTCCGAATCACATTCGGCATCTATAAAGAGACAATATGCCAGCTTATCTCCTGGTTTTAATATTACCGCCCTATCACTGCCGTTGTGATAGCCTATTCTAAGTTTTCCCGAAAAGCCAGGATCAATCTTGCCACTGGAAATAAACGCACCTCTATAAATGTTACTGCCTGCGCCAAACAGTAATCCATATACATTTAGAGGGACAGCAATCTCTTCAGATGTCTCAAGAACTACACTCGCATGCGGTTTAATTTTAATTCCTCTTTTAGGATCGATTGTTAAATATGTTGCATTTTCATACCAACACTGCCCAACTGTTAGCTTCAAACAATCCGGGCCGCTGTTATCTGTCTGATATTTTCCTTTTACAAAAATAAGGCTATCACTTGACTTTAGATTTCGATAATAATCATTTTCTTTATCAGTTATTCTCTTAAGATTTACTATTGCCATATTTTCCCCATCCTTTCTTCATTTGAAAAAGCACAAAAGCTTTAACTTTAAACTTCAAAAAGTTCTATCTTGTTTCTTTCTTTTTCAGCTAAATTATTATTAAAAGTGATGCTTAAAGTATCTGTGTAATTATTATAACACACAATTGCGCAATACGCTATATAAAGAGAATACTTATATCAATAAAATGACGCATATTTTATTGACGATACTTTCTCAAAGGAAATGTACACTGTCATTCTGACCTGATGAATCTTTGAATGCATGGGCACCTATGAAATTATCTCTTTTGGCCAAAGGTTTCGCCCTACCCTATATAGGTTAATATCGGCAGGTTTTTCTCACAGGCATTGGGCTTTATTTTATCTGTATTTTAGCTGCGCACTCTGTCCATCGATTGCAAGAAGAACAATTACTTCCAATGGCAGCCTTACTTATTGTATGGTATACCTTATGGTTTTCCATGAATTAGTCTCCTTGCTTTTGTTTGAAAAAATTTGCTTATAGTTAATATAGAATTGTTGATCCTGTGCTTTGCTCACCGTCATAAGTTGGCGCTTTTATCCTACAAGCACTCCAGAGTTTTCACCGATTACCAAAACCAGAGTTGGCAAGCCATTTGTCCTGCCAACTCTGGTTTTTATATGCTCTTAGGCTTGACTGTAACACAATTTCCACGAAGCTATTGTTATGAAACAGTCTGTTACTAATCAACCTAGTCAGTGCCAGATTCAAAGAGCTGATTCAGTAAGGAAAAAGGAACCTTTTCACTCGTTTTTCTCATTTTGAGTAATTCAGCTCCTCGGAATCATTATTTTTCTACTGCAAAGGTATCTGCCATCACCCGAATACAAGTTCCGAGGCCTTCGGTTTCTTCCATCGGGTATTTAAGGGCAATAGCGATTATCTGGCCGTCTACTTCTACAAAGTCCATTTCCATAAGATTTTTATCGCCATCATCCGACCCAAGATATCCACCTTGCTTACGCTCACTCAACTCAAAACCCTGCCCAAATTCATTCGCCCAAGCTTTGGCATCTTCAAGGCTCATTTTCCCAAGGGAGACAACCTGCAAGGTGGCCATAGAATTATCTGTGCTTTCCCATGAATCCACAGTGATATCTCCGCTGCTTTGAGTAGAAAAGCTCCAGCCTTCGTCCAAAATGTAAATAGAATAATTCTCGCCGCAGTGTAATGAAGCAGTTCTCTGCACATCAGAGTTATCCAAATAAAAAGACAACTCTGTATGGGCCTCCCGATCACTCTCTGCACTTTCCTCGCTCGATGAATTATCCGCTTCTGTGGGAGCAGTGTTAGGCAAATCTTCAGGTAGGTCTCCTGTCGGCAAACTGTAGGTGCAACCCATAATACAAATGAGCAATAAACTGATGGCGATTATGAAACTCTTTTTCCACATATTATAACCTCCGCTTAAATCGAAATTTGTACTTGTTCGCTTATTGATCTAGAGTGTCAATTACCTAACGACTAACGACACTCATTTGCAACCTCCACGGAATATATTGTAGTATACGGGAGCAGCAATATGCTCCCGTATACTATAGCATTTATCTCAGATGTAGAACACCTCGACACCTTCACCGGTGGCTGCATCCAAATAAGTCGTATCGCCATCGGCATGAGTAATCTCGTAGCAGAGACGATAAGTTGACTCATTGATAGGGACATAAACTAAACCTGCATTTTCGGAATCTTCCTCTCCGAAAGAGTCAGCAAGGTTGCAAATAGCATCCGCAGAGAGAATTGCTGGATTGTTCATAATCTCTTCACTAGGAACAGCAATATCGCGCCATTTGTCAATTACGCAGTAAACTCCGTCTGCATCTGTCGCCACCTTATAGAAATTGTTCAACAATTTAATACCGTTGTACTGATTCATATAACAGAAAGTTTTGCCAATTACAGTTTCTGTTCCGGGAACAGCACCGATATCTTCGTCCATCTCTTCACAATAAACGGTTCCAATTGCTTCAAGGCCGCCTCTGTGTTTCTCGCTTAAGTGACTCTCTGCGATTAGCCTCTGAGAATTCTCATCAATCGTGCTCTGACAAGCATCATTCATTTCACGATAAACTGTGAGTTCTCTGTTGTTGCTTGCCTGTGTGTCAATACTTGGCATTACCGTTATCTCAAGAGGTAGAGCGGCGCTTTCACTGTTGGCTGACGTCGTCATTGGCTGGCCGCCAGTAGAGTCCGTATATTGAGACCAAAATCTATAGACGGTCGCACTACTAGACGGAGCAGAATAAGTGTTGCCAGGGAAACCGGGTATGCGGTAGTACTGGTTATATCCATCCTTATAACATAGTACGGCCCAAGAACCGCTTTCTCCATGAAGTTCATTTGCTGTCTGCCAAGAACTACGAATGGATTCGCCATTGGTTACACAACGACCCGTACTATTATTAAAAAAGCTCTCAGCGATGCGAATATCTTTGGGATGTGTGGGTGATGTTATATGATATCCCGCAATAACCCGAATATTAGATGCCTTCATTGCACGTACTAAGTACTTACAATCGCCATAGGTATTGTCTAACACTTGACATGCCGCAAATATTGCAACCTTAAGATTAGAGTTTTTGTTCCACAAGCTTGTGCTGGCCCAATTACTTGAGTCTACTCTAAGCGTTGACGGTATGTAAATGGTCGGTTGATCAGCTGCGCCCGGACCGTAGTCATTTGAACCGTGCACATTCAACCGCACACGTCCACCGTGCCCGCTCCAGTAAAGGACATCAAACCGTCCTGCATTTATTAAGTTTTGCGCCTGCGCTAGTTCGTGGGTGGTTTTGTATTTTTTATCTTCTAGCCAAAGTTTGTAATTGTGTTCCGAACTTCCGCTATTATAGCGCCATCCAATATTGTCGATAGTATAACTGTTATTTCCTGGTACTCGCTTTAGCTGTTCAAAAAAGACTTTACAGTCTCCAACATCCGAAGTATTTCCTTGAACAATCATCGCGGTATAGCCTGTTGCAAATGCAGTTTTTACAAGGGAAGATAAAGAAAACAATACCGACAGGATAAGAGCCGTAATCTTTGTTATCTTTCTTTTCAATGTGCTACCTCCTTGCGGTTCCGATGTGCATAATTTTCCAACATAGAAACGCATCACTTTCGATGACATGATTAAAAATATGCCTACCTCCTTTCTTCAAGAATCCGAACATTTTATCGTATCAATCTTGAACAAATAATTCGATGCGTTTCACGGTTTCACTAATAAAACGTATACAAATGGAAAAATCTTTCGTATAAACACATGTAATTCTTTATAGAAACCACACATTCAGATTTCCACCTGTACGCCCTGCTTTCCCTGCGGTACAATAAACCTGTACTTTAGGTGAAAGCATAAAGGACGGAGCAGAGCAGGCACGGGCGAGAAAGGAGGTCAGTTTTCTTTCTTCGTTCTGACTAAGACTTGAAGTATGTAAAAATATAGGACATCAAGAAGACCGTAATTGCCTTCCGGGGCAGTTACGTTCTTTTTTCATTGTCCGGAAGAAAGGAGATTACAAAATGAATGGCACCCATAAGAAGTAAGCTGATAGAACTCAGCTACAGTGACCCCAAATTTCAGATCCGGCTGACCGGCTACGCAGATACCGTTATCATCGACAGCGGTACGCAGCAGACGATCAGCGCCATTCGCTTCGGCGGTTATCCTGAAGTTGTTCGGGCTCTATCGGACGCCATATACGGTGGCGCGTCGGTGGAGCTGAAACAAGACGATACGACCCTATATCTGGATTGCAGGCCCAAAGGCTACCGACGGCTGCTGTCCCACGACGGGATATATGCCGTTGCGACCCTGATGGCCAACGACGACAGCCAGACGGAGGAGAATACTGCCGACAACTGCGATGAGGACGCCCCTGAAAACCCACGCAAATGCTATATCTTTTGCCCGCCCGGAGACCGTGCGAGTCTGTTTGCTGAGGTAGACCGGAAAACTGCTGCACCGCTGATCCCTGAGTTTCAGGACTATGTGCTGGATTCTCTCATTGCCCGCGGTGATCTGCGGCAGATGAAAGTTCTTTCCTTCACTGAGCGCATGGAAGCATGGTCGTTGACGCTGCTGCCAGAGGATCGAAACGTAACGGATATTCTGGAGCAAGGGCTCAAAGATGGGAATATCACCATTCCTGGTGCTGTCCCTGATGCGGCAGACGGCTTTGCGGAGGTAAGCAGCGTGACCAGCTATCTGAATACCTTTGGCGTTACTGTGGCCGACCGTATCCGCAGCCAGTTCGTTCCCAAGTTCGATCCGGCGTCGGAGCCGCTTTCGGAAGAAATACTGGAGGTCAACGATTATATCCACGAAAGAGCCGGTTATTCCCTCTATGATGCCCAGCTTGCGGTGGCGGAGGCTGTCAAACGGCAGCTCTGCCAACACAAAATGGCGCTCATTGTGGCGGAATGCGGCAGCGGCAAGACCAAGCTGAGCGCGGCTGCGGCGGGAGCGTTGAACGCACTAAAAAGACTCGGAACCCGCAAATCCTTCAACCTTGTCATGTGCCCTTCTCATGTCACAGGCAAGTGGGTACGGGAGATCGCAGAGACGCTGCCGGATACCTATGGCGTGGTGGTCAAAAGTATCACCGACGTGGATCGGCTCTTTGACCTGTATCAGCGCGGAGATAAAAACGTATATGCCGTTTTTAGTAAAGAACGTGCCAGAGACGGGTATATGCGTTATCCTGCCGTGCTATGGAGCCGCAGAAAGCGCGGCTTTATCTGCCCGGACTGTCTGGAGCTCATTGAGATGGAGACCAGCGGCGACGGCACAAGATACATGGTACCCTCAGATCAGCTTTTCTTCCAGAAGGAGCATCTGGCGAACCACCTATGCCCTCATTGCGGCACACCGCTTTGGGCACCGGTCAATGACCGGCGTCAAATGCCGTGGATAAAAATTGGCGGGTATGGTTGGGTATTCCGGCCACAGGCTGCTATGCACCTCAACCGCACGAAAAACGAGCACATTCTGGATCAGCTGCAGCAGCTCGTGGAGCATCCGGAACGCCCGTACTGCATCAAGGGCGCGCACCGCCGCTTTCCGCTGAGTACCTACCTTAAGAAAAAGTACCATGGACGGATCGGCAGCTTTCTCTGTGATGAGCTGCACGAGTACAACAACGACAGTGGACAGGGCGATGCCATGGCGGAGCTTTACGGCATCAGCCGGAAATTCATCGGCATGACCGCAACGCTGATCAACGGTTACAGCTCCGGCATTTTCCACCTTCTGTACCGGATCGTCCCCGGACTGATGCAAAAGGATGGAAAGTCCCACGATGCGCCTTCCCGGTTCGATGCGGAATACGGCGTGGTGGAAAACACCTATGAGATCACCGACGCGGGCTATAATTCCAACCGCCGCAGTGCCAAAAGCAAAAAACGCTCACGGCAGCTCCCCGGTGTTTCTCCGCTGGTATTCTCCCGCTTCTTGCTGGAGTGTACGGCATTCCTGTCGCTGTCCGATATGGGCAAGGATCTTCCTGATTACGAGGAAATTCCCATACCACTGACGATGCCGAAGCCAATCGAAGAGGCATACAAAAAAACGAAACGGGAACTGACGTCAGTCCTGAGAAATGACCGTAAGGCGGCCAATAAGATCTTGTCCGCCTATCTCAATCTGCTGACGGTGTATCCAGATCAACCCTATGACCAGCCGGAGATCATCCACCCCATCAGCGGCTGCACCATCGTGAAGCCGGAGGACATGGCAGACTTCCAGACCGTTCTCCCGAAAGAGGAGAAGGTGCTGGAGATCGTGCGGGCCAAGATCGCCGCAGGCGAGCGGGTAATGATCTACACCAGCTGGACACGGACAGATACCCAGCGGAAGCTGCTGGGGCTGCTGCGAGAGGAAGGTATCCGAACGGAGATCCTGAGCACACAGATCGTCCCGGAAAAGCGGGAGAATTGGCTCAGTAAGAGGCTGTCCGCAGGCACACAGGTCATTATCACCAACCCCAAATGCGTGGAGACCGGCCTTGACCTGAACGCCTTTACGACGCTGATTTTCTACTCCATGGGCTATAACCTGTTCACTTTACGGCAGGCGTCGCGCCGGTCATGGCGGATCAACCAGACAGCGCCGAGAGTCGAGGTCTATATGCTCTACTACGCCGACACCATGCAGGCGAAGGCGATGAAGCTGATGGCCTCTAAGCTGGCTGTGGCCGGGCTGATCGAGGGGACTTTCTCCGAGGAAGGACTGGCGGCCATGAGTGACGTGCAGGACATGACCTCGCAGATGGCAAGGGAACTGATGCTGGGCATTAAGGACAACGTGGAGGATATTGCCGCCACCTTCAAGAAGATGGCCATTATCAACCCGCACCGCGCAGTAAAGCAGCTTCCGGAGCCGGTCACTATTCAAGAGGAAAGGGTGGTCGAAGTACCGCAGTCCGAAAGTGTCCGTGCCGCAGATACCGCAGCGCGGCAGACGCTCTATGATGGCTTGCTGCAAGCATCGAGAACCGGCAGGAAACCGAAACACACCGAACTGGAGGACCAGCTCAGTATGTTCGATACTGCCGCGTAAAGGAGGAATATTTTTGAATTTTACCATTGACAGGGCGGCGTTTCTGACTGCCGCCAAACGTGCCGCACAGTTGGCGCCGTCCGCATCACCGTTGGAGGTACTGAAGTGTGCGCTGCTGGAGATCGACACAGGGATGCGCTCCCTGCACATGGCCGCCACCAATATGGAGGTAACGCTGCGGCAGGACGTACCGCTGCTGGCCTATGAAGGCGGTGATACCACATTCGCCATTGATGCCAAGCTGCTCTCCGCCATGCTCGCCAATCTTCCGGGGAATACGGTGGAGTGCTGCAAGGGAGACAAGGATACGCTGGCACTATCCAGTGACCATGCATACTATCAGGTACCAACAGCCAGCGGCAAAGGTTTCCCACGCATGAACATCACTGCTCCTGAAAGCGTGGTGAAGCTCAGCGGTGTTCCGTCCATGGTACGCCGTGCGGCGTTTGCCACAGACCCGAACAACAGCAATATACCCCTGCTGCGCTGCGTAAACCTCCGCCTGACCGCTGATGGCCTGCGCGCCGTTGGCAGCGATGGCGTCTGCATTGTTTCCGCAAAGGGAGATAAGCAATGTACTGGAGATCAGACGTTTCTTATCCCCGCTGCCAACCTGGAAAAGCTGGCCCAGCTTTGCGAGGAAAAGGATACATTTTCCGTTGGCATGGCTGACAGGCAGCTCGTCTTTGTGAAAGAGGGCTTTCAGTTTGCCGCACGGCTCATGCACGGCAGCTATGTGGACATAGACAGTCTCATTGCGGGGACACAAAACACATTTACGGTGCTGAGCGATTCCGAGGATCTGCGCCGCACATTGCAGACGGCTACGGCCGCGTGCATGGACAACAGAACGATCCTGCACTTTGACGGGAATCGGCTGACCCTTCGCTGCACCGGTGAGGTCGGTTCCTCCAACGCGGCATTAACGGTCATTCCTCTGACGGGACAACCTGCCGGTGACTACTGCTTTGCGGTGGATCGGCTGGAACGCTGCCTGCGGGCACTGCGCGGAACCGTTACGCTGGGTATCGCCCAGACGGGAATGCTGACGCTCTCCACGGAGGATGCGTTCTATATGCAGACGCAGCTCCGCATGACCGCGTCGAAAGCAAAACCGCCCCGCAAAAAAGCCGCAAAGGCTGCGTAAGGGGGCGTGCGATTGGAGATACCCCATATTTGCCGATACTGCGGCGGTATTGTCCGCCTTGTACCGGCAGAAAGCGTCTACGGCGATTCTGCCGTGCGGCTGGGTCTGAAGGGCGAAAAGCTGTATCAATGTCAGAACTGCAACGCCAGAGTAGGCTGTCACAAGGGGACGGTTCGCCCTCTTGGTGATCTGGCCAATGAAGTGCTGCGTCTCAAGCGCATCGAAACACATCAGGTTTTCGATGCTTATTGGACGGAGCGCGGTATGAGCCGGACACAGGCGTATCGCTGGCTGGCAAAGAAAATGCACCTTCCCGAACGGAAGGCGCATATCGGCGGTTTTGAGATGCACCAGTGCCAGAAGCTTATTGATCTGTGCCGCAGAAACAATGAAACGAAGGAGGATGTTACGATAATATGACACTGCGAGATAAAATGCTGGCCGTGATGCAGGATGTCAACAGTCAGGTGGCGGAGCGTGAAGAGCTGGTTGAGCTGATCGCCATTGCGCTGCTGACGCGAAACAACCTGTTCATTCTCGGCAAGCCCGGTCAGGCCAAGAGCCTATCCATCAACCTGTTCCGCCAGCGGATCACCGGGGCGCGGCAGTTTGAACGGCTGCTTTCCAAGCAGACCGATGAGGATCAGCTTTTTGGCCGCATCGACCTGTCCAGCCTGATACCCGGCAGCGTGCCGGATGCTGTGCTGCAGGATGATGAGGTACATAAAAACCTGCGCTTTGATCTTCAAAGTATGGTGGATGGTCTCGGTGCGAGGAAAGATACGCCGGACACCTTTGCCATGCTGGAAAAGGCGACGGATAAGCTGCTCAGCTACCGAAAGGCCGTGGCCGCGCTGCATCAGAATGAGCCCGTGGTACAAACCGCCGGCAAAATACCGGAGGCAGACATCGTGTTTCTGGATGAGATATTCAAGGCCAATGATGGCGTGCTGAACTCTCTGCTGACAGCACTCAACGAGCGCAAATACACCAACGAGGGGCGCACCTATCCCATCCCGGCGATTTCCTTCTTTGCTGCTTCCAACGAGATACCCAATTTTACCGATCCGCAGGAACAGATCCTTGCGCCGCTGTATGACCGTTTGCAGATCAAAGTGGTGACAGAGGATATTGCTGACCGCGATAAGCGTCTGGCCGTCCTCAAGAGTAAGCAAAGCGGCGGTGATGGATCGGTAAATGCTACGATCTCACTGTCCGAGTTATATGCCATGCAGCAGGAGGTGGCCGCCATCCCTGTGCCGGATGCCATCAACGAGTTGGCTGACGATGTGCTTTGTGAACTGCGTGGCAACGGGATCGAGGTGTCAGACCGTAAATATCTCAACTACTACCCTCTGGTGCAGGCCAGGGCTTGGCTGGAAGGGCATGACAAGGTGGAGTCCCAAGACCTGCTGATCCTCAAGTGCTATCTCTGGCAGGCACCCGGCGACCGGCCCACGGTAGAAAACACGTTGACCCGCCTGTGCGTTAATCCCTTGCAGGATAAGGTGAACAGTATTCTTGCTATGGCGGTAGAGACACAGGAGGATTTCAACACCGTTGTTGCGGATGGCGACAATCCCAAGGCTGGCAGCAAGGCGTTGCTGAAGCTGCGTGGCGAGCTGCTCCAGCTGTATAAGCGGCAGCAGGAGCTGTGTGCCGCCGCACAGTCCGACAGTGAAAAGGACATAGTGAACAAGCTCCTGAACGATCTGGAGGCCATCAGCATGGCCGCCCACAACGCGGTGAATTTCACCTATATCCCGCTGGAGCAGATGGCTGCTCTGCAATAACTACATTTTTGGAGGAACGATTTATGCTGAACAAGATTATTGTGATGGGTCGCCTGACCCATGATCCTGAGCTGCGCCGCACCGGCAGCGGTACGCCGGTATGCAGCTTCTCTATTGCTTGTGACCGCGATTTCAAATCGCAGTCCGGAGAAAAGGAGACCGATTTCTTTGATGTGGTGGCATGGCGCGCCACTGGAGAATTTGTCAGCAAGTATTTTACCAAAGGCCGTATGGCCGTGGTAGAGGGGCGGCTCCAGATCCGCGAGTGGCAAGACAAGGAGGGCAATAAGCGCCGCAGTGCGGAGATCAACGCCGATAATGTCTACTTCGGCGATTCTCGCCCGGCGCAGGCCGAGGGCTCGTCTGGAACTGGCGAGGCCGACGCTTTTAAGGATTTCCCGCCTCTGGATGATTTCCCATCCGCTGTGGGCGGCTCCGGCAAAGAGCTGCCGTTCTAATCCTGTAGGGTAATAAAATAGCAGGGGGAGGCTCACGCCTCCCCTTGCGGATAGGAGATGCTATATGGACACCAACAATAGTAACAAGATATATTTCGATTACCTTGAGAATCTGCGCCAATCCGGTGAGGTCAATATGTTTGGCGCTGCGTTATATCTCCAGCGGGAATTCCCAGAACTAAGACGGACCGAGGCCGCAAATGCCGTTCTGGTGGCATGGTTTCGCAGCTTTGAGGAGGATTTCACATGAGAAAAGCCTTTCGGACAATAGCGGATGTACTGCATTCCTCCATTGCGGAGCTTGCGGCACTTCGGAGAAAGCCGACACAGAAAACCGACCGGGTGATGCGCTCCAGCAAACTGGAAGACAGCATATACGCCGAGCTGCGCGAGGATGACACAGAAATGGATATGACAGAGAATGCCGCGGTGCAAAAGCTCAAATCTTTTCCCACCCTCTCCCGTGATGTGTTTCAATCCTTATATTCGCTGGCCCCGCGCAGAAACGACGCGGATATGCTCACCACTGCGGCACAGAAATTCAACGTGCCCATCCTCGACCATATTGTCCAGCAGGACGATTATCCCACGCTGAAAAACATCTGCGAAGGCCGCAGCCTACCCGCCTATGAAGCAGCGGCGGAGTTTACTGGCCGAGCCGCTGAGGAACTGGACGGACTGTTGTCTGAACTGGGTGGTGATAAAGGTGCGCTGAATACCCTCGAAAAGCTGGAAGCGGCGCGTGATACCGCGGCAGAGGAGCTCGCTGAGTTGCTTGACGCCCAAGCTACAGGAGAAACGACCGAGACGGATAA
>ULTO01031846.1_pt1 | contig 24216 bp, 22 predicted proteins | sample 1957601 | NCBI WGS metagenome assembly ULTO01 (sample SAMEA4835734, study PRJEB28245) | human gut metagenome | biome: gut microbiome; material: fecal sample | place: Denmark | collected 2008 | reverse complement strand
ACACCTCCAAATCCCGATTTATTTTTCTGTTGTATTACTCCCGGCACCATAATTTGATTAGATCGTCTATATCTCATCTAATCCTCTGCCAACTAATTGATAGGCATTGTATTCTATTTCAGCAACATTTAAAATTACATCACTTGCTGATTTCATGTCTTTTTTTGTATCTAAAATATAATCAATAAATATATCACATAGTTTCTCAAATTGTTTTCCACTATCTTCAAACAATTCTCCTGATTTAATCAAATGATTGTTTTTATATTCTTTACCAAGTTCAATTAGAACTTTGCTCATTTTATCTCTTGAGCACATAAATACAACTTCATCTTTTTTATTAATTCCATTCAGTCTATTCGGCGTTGTTGGAACACTACCACAAAACTCAACAACATTTCTTAATATCTTATCAGTTTCCTGTTTTCCCAGTTCCTCTTCCCAATTAAGCATTTCTTTTGACAATTTTTTTAGTCCGTTGATTCCTAAAAACTTTGTGGGCGGATTTAAAAACATATCCGCTTTCATTTTCATTGCTGATTTAAAAATATCTTTTTTACTGTTGGGTTCATCCATTCTAATAGTACATATTGTATTTGGCTTACACAACCCTTTGTATTCTGCACTCATACCTAAAAGCAAATTCTCATAAGAAAGCTTTATAATTTCTTTTCTTCCACAATCATATAAAAATATGTTCTTTTCTTCATCATCATATCCGATCATTAAAACATAATGAAACGGTATGTGTTCCTTATGATAAAGTTTTGTATAACATTCTAAATAATACATATCTAAGGCGCCAATAACAACCGGAAATCCATAATCTATTTCTTTCTTTGCTTTGACTAATGCTGATTCCGGAGTTTTACATTCTATATGATGATAGTTAAAATTGACTATCGGAGCAAGAAACTCATACATTTTTTTCGTTCTTCCATCTCCAAAAGATACCATTCTTTTTGTAACTGCCTTATTCGTTTTTATATATGCAAAATTGCAAAATCCACTCATGGCAAAAAAGAATTGATCTGGTATTTTTTCTCCGGTTTTATTCATATAAATATCTTCAATACCATTCCACATACATTCATAATCATCTAAATGATGCGAAAAATTGTCTATTATTTTTCTCATAGGTTACCTCTTTTAAAAATTATAATTGGATTTTCATAAAATCTTTAACACTTAAAACTTATTATATTGTGTTACTGAAAAATCCGCAATCCCTTGATTTTCCTAAATTTATACAAGGTAAACTTGCCCTTATTGCTTCCCTTGCGTTATATCCTTTTCCCTCGTGTTACGAACGCTCATAAGAGCAAAAATAAGGGAAAGAAAAAAACTATAACAAAATATAACACAATATGCCGGACTTAGAAACTTTTTGAAATGCCTAAATATTTTAAAGAATGGATTGACTGGATAAACCATTAGAATATGCTCGACTTGTTTTGAATAGCGAAATGCAGGACTGGGTTGATTCTGTTGATAGTTTGGAATCCAGTTTGGAACTCTTTTGATTTTAAACAAAATATGAGTTGTTATTTGTAAATATGAGTGATACAATGTGTCTACGGAAAGTACCCATGACAGGGTGGCAGCCTCCCGAGTTTATGATACCGGATTATCGGAATACATAGGAAGGGAGGTGGCGCCGATGACAGCTTATGAAATCATTTCGATTTTTCTTGGGATATTGGCTTTGCTAATGTCCTTTGGTAGCTTAATTGTTGCGTTGCTTGCCTTTCTCGATAAGAGAAACAAGCGAAAATAAAAATGCCTATCCTGTCTGATCCACAGGATAGGCGGTGTCCTTAAGGACATTCATTAACCTAAACTCGGAGCATCCACCTTTGGAGTGGGTGCTTTCTTTTGTATAATTATAATAACATCCAAACGAAAAGATTTCAAGCAATTCATTCTTACTTTTTTATATTTTTTTACCAGTTTAACCAAAACCTGTAACAAAACACATATGTCAGACTCAGAAACGGGATAAGACGCTTACACTTTTTAGAAATGTACTTAGCGCTTGACATATGTTGAGCAATCGCTTAATATATAAGAGTGTTAAGCACGTGCTTAACAAAAGAGGGAGCCCATTGCCGATAAAAAACAGGAGGAAAAAATGACTAAGAAAGAAGAACAATACGAATTGAGAAAATATCAGATTCTGGATATTTCGTTGACTCATTTTATACGGTATGGATTTTATGGAACATCTACCAGAAAAATTGCTGAAGAAGCAGGAATCAGTTCGGGTCTAATGTTTCACTATTTTTCCAACAAATTGTCTTTGTACGAGGCATTGGTGGAAATAGGGTGTGAGAAATTAACAATTGCCGGTGGAGAGAATGAATTACCGTTAGTTTTTTTTGAAAAACAGGTTGAATGGTTTCTGGCTGTTGCCACCCACAATAAATTTACAGCAAAAATGTTTGTTTTTATGGGACTGGCAGCAATAAACGCCAAGGATGTTTCAGAACGGGCCGCACAAATGATAAAAGCACATGACGTTGAGGCAATGAGCGTTCCATATATAAAAAAAGGACAGGAATTCGGCGTTATTAGAGAGGGAGATCCACTGACGCTTTCCGTACTATTTTATAGCAGTATTCAGGGTTTTGCAGAAACCCTGGCTGCAAGAGACGATCTGAAATTACCGGACAAAGAATGGTTTTTAGCAATATTAAAAGCATAGAGACCCAAATTAAGAGCCTGCCAAATGATTTATAAAATGAATATGGAGACGAGACGATGAATGAAAAAATGAAAAAGAGAGATAGAGTTACACTGGCGGTATTTGTATTTGTGACAATTACCGCAGGAGGTTACGGATACTTGGTTGACCGGATTCTAACAGAACAACCCAAAGGCAATTCACTGGGAATGGGATTATGGTTAGTACTTCCCTGCTTGACAGGTGTTATTTTGCGAATATTGAATAAGGATTTGAAACAAATCGGTTTTAGGCTTTATATAAAAAATAATTTGAAATGGTATATTTTCTCAGTCGTCTTATTCCCATGCGTGATGCTTGTCAGTATAATCGCAGCAAAGATTATGGGAGGTCTGGTCGTAAATGATGCAGCGTCAGGCGGATTATTGGGAATGATACTTGGCACATTCTTGACCAACTGTGTGAAAAACATATTTGAAGAGTTTGCATGGAGAGGCTGCCTGGTTCCTTATTTAGAAAAAACGGGAATGAACGATTGGTTCTTATATTTGATAAGCGGTTTTGTTTGGGGTTCCTGGCATATTACATATTATCTGTTTTTCTTACCCGATGAATATTTTACCGAAACGAGCAGACCAATGATGGCAGTTACCGGAATTGTCATTATGATGTTTTGGTCGCCGGTATTTGTTGAATTACGAAGATTAACCAATTCGGTCTGGCCATGTGTCATCCTTCATTCGATGGAAGATGCAGTACCAACCCTATTATTTGTTACAGCCGGTGTGTTTCAGATGAAGGAAAGTTATTCAGTCATATTAGACCCAATTTCCGGAATTATTCCCATAGCTTTGGTATTTGCATCAGGATTAGTATTAAGGAAACTTCGCTATTGAAGTTTCCTTTCCATTGTTTTACCTAATCCTAAAGCAGTAACTGATGACATATTCTTCCCCTCCACTTTGTTAGTATTCTACCAAACAGCAAAAGTTTGTCAATGCATTTATTAAGTTCTAAATTAGCCGTCGATTCCGCGGTCCAAAATCCTTTCCTTGAAAGCGCGGAACTTAACTGCATTCTTACCGGTCATAATTGCACCTGCCAAAACTGCTGCAAGAGGGATTCCGAGGGTTACCCCTTCTAAATATCCAGATCAGGCATATTGCTCCCTGTCTCCCAACGGGAAACCGTTCTGCGTGAAACGCCCAATTTTTCTGCCAGCTGATCTTGCGTAAGTTTTTTTTTCATTCCGAAGTTCCTTCAGAAATGTACCGATTTTTTGTTGATTCATCACTCTGGTTTCTCCTTTCATTAACAGCTTACAACTGACACACATAAAAAAACAGGACACAAAGCGGGCAACGTCCTGTTTTCTGCGGGACACATCATGTCTCCTGCATACCGGAAATCATCATATCCCTTAAAATCTCCTCTTTATGACCGAACACTCAGACACTTTGATAAACCCCAGTTTCTCTGCCATCCTTTCAGATGCAATATTTTGATAATGACATGCCCACACAGGTTCTTTTGCCTGTTCAAGAGCATATTGTATCATCCTGTTTGCAACCGCCAGCCCTAATCCCTGCTGTTTGTATTCGGACTTCGTTTCTATTCCGATATCTATTTCCCCGGTACTTACGGCGGCAGAAAACGCCCAGGAAGCAACATCATAACCATAAGTGATACAATACCCTTTCCCCTTTTCCAGAAAATCATTGGTATCATTCCAAAAAAGAGAAGGTATAATATTCCCTGAAATCTTCTTCAATAACCGGTCATCTATTTCTTTCAATTCATAGCCGTCAGGTAAAGAAGGTTCCGTATATCCTTTTGTCCCTGCATACCGAAACAAATATCTTTTTTCTGTCATAACATCCTCTTTTTGTCCAAAATATGCTTGTATAGCCTGGTTTCTTGTCATTAGCAGAAACCGTTTCATATTCGTTTTGGCTCTATCCGACATAAACTCATAGACATCTTCCAGAAAATCCCCATCAACCTCTCCCGAAAGATAAGCAAAACCGCAATGCGTCCAAAACAAAACCGCTCCGCAGTCTTTTGCCGAATTTGTAAAAATATCTCCTTCCTGAATGCCGCCGGCAACAGAAAGCGGATAAACAGAGCCGCAATCATGGGCATCTGCAAGATCGATCAACTTTGCATACTGCAGTGAATTAAGCTTATGTAACATCTTATTTACCTCCGCCACTTCCGGCCTGCCACTGAGTAACCCGGCAGAAAAAACTTATAACAAAATATAACAAAGTGCCACAATCCGGGAACTGTGACATATATATGAATATATTATAACGGAGGATTTCAAGATGGACAAGTACAAGTATTATCCGTATATTACAATTACTGCCTGTGCTTTTTTACAATTGTTCCGTCACATAAATTTGTTGATTAAAAGGTATGTTTATTTCATGAGTATGCCATCAAGCCTTTGCGCTAAGGTTTCGGGATCATCCCTGCAATCGTTAATAAGCCAAAAAAGAAATACATTGTATATACCGCCTGCCAGGAAAAGCGATTTGTACTCGTCATAATCATTCTTGTATGTATTAAGAAACACCCGGTCAAACTCGTCTTTGACCATATAGATCAAACCGGCCTTATTAAGAGCTGCACAAAGTTCTTTTTGCTGTTGCATATGAGTAAAAAGCTTAACAAAATAGCTGCTGACCGTATCACTTTTATAACTGATGTCCGACTCTTTTACAAAGCTGTCCGTAACATTTCTGACCTTTTTAAACAATATATCTTCTTTGCTTTCAAAATTTCGGTAAAAGGACATTCTGGTTACTCCCGCTTTCTTACATATTTCCGTGATTGAAATATCCTTATATTCTTTATCTCGTAGCAATATCAAAAGCGCTTCGGTAATATACACATCTACCAAGGCTTCCCGTTTGATTTTCATGATACAATTTACTCCCATCTGTCACATCCGGTTATTGAAATATTGACAACGCATAATTTTATGTTACTATTGTAACATAAAATTATCAAGTTTATTACAGGATGTCAAGAAAGAAACTATGAAAAGAGCGCTTAAGATTATCGGAATCATTTTACTTACTGTTATTATAATCGTAATTATTATTCAGAAAATATGTAGGAGCAGATCTGCTGACCCAACGGATCAGGAGACAGTAGAGACGCAGACCGTTGGCGGATGGTTGTCCTCCTTTAAATACGCCGCTCCAACAGATTATCAGACGGCGGTAGAGACTGGCGACGATATTGAAAAGAAATATATGCAAAATGGTAATTATGAAGTATCCACAAATGAGAATGCTGTTTTGCAGCAATTCAAGAAATTCATCATCTACTATCCAACAGAACTTGAAACCACTGACAAAAAATATCCTGTTATTGTAATGTGCAACGGAAGCGGGACCCCCATGTCAAAGTATCCTGCGGTTGCAAAACACCTGGCTTCCTGGGGCTTTATTGTAATAGGAACAGAAGAAAACTACTCTTGGAATGCTTTTGGAGCAGAAATGTGCCTGCGTTATCTGGAACGCTTTAATGATAACGAAAAAATCGAGGATACCATAAGTGTTTTTTACCAAAAGGTTGATTTCAATCATGTCGGCATTGTCGGACATTCACAGGGCGGAGTCGGCGTAATAAACGCCATTACGGACACCACCCACAAGAATGTTTATAAAGCTGCCGTATCTTTATCTCCGACCAATAAAGAGCTTGCACACAATTTACTATGGGATTATGACGCCTCCCTGATAGGCATTCCGATCATGCTTATTTCCGGAGAGGGCGGCGGAGATGACTGGGTGGTAACAGGCGAACAGCTGCAAGCCATTTATGATGACATTCACTCCGATAAACTCATGGCAAGAAGACTTGGCACCGCTCACAATGAAATGCTATATGCTGCAAATGGCTATGTGACAGCCTGGTTTATGTGGCATTTGCAGGGAGACAAAGAAGCAGCAGGTGCATTTACAGGAGTAAATGCTGAAATTCTGAATAACAGCTTATATCAGGACCAGAAACAGGATTTATTCGAAAATTAAACAAAAGAGCTTTTATTCCTCTTTTATTTCCTTTTCAACATAATCCGTTAATACAAATTCTCCATCCTTATATTCATAAGTCATATCCGCATACCGGCCTATACCGTCCGTATCCGAACCGCAAATGACCCTTTCATCATTCTTTACTTCATAAGAGGGAATATGCTCAAAGGTTCTTTCATGGCGAAATCCGTCATCCATGCAGATATACGCACAATAATATGATGCATGTCTGCTGTTTCCCACCGAAATGATCAAATCTTTCCTTCCGTCAAATGTTACATCCTCAAAATGGGCGTCAAAACCGCATCCCTCGCCCAAAGAATGATTATTTTCACACGCCGTTCCTTCATTTAATCTTATATGAATCCCCTTATCTTCATAGTCTGTTACCAATACCCGGGAAATCTCATCATCCTGTGTCAGGAAAAGAAAATAATCTTTCTTATGCTGATAAGCATTTTCGGGTTTCTCTTTATACTGTATCTTTACACGCAATACGGGGCTTCTGTCATACTGCATCCATTCACAGCCTTCTATCTCCTCATCATCTTCCAAAGCTACATAGTCCCTTATATAAATATCCATTTGAGGGTCGTTCTTTTGAATCTCATAACCCTCTATTTCAAATGTCTCATCTGAAAAACTGATGTCAAATACGATCCTGATCGGTTCATATGGTAACGAATTCTCCAATTCGATATATGGTACCACATTCATCTGCACTGTCCCGGCATCAAAGTTCACATTATCTCCAAAATTAACAACACCGGTATAAGGATACTCCCCGGTCCACTCCGGCAATTCTGCTTCCCATAAAACATTGCCGCAGTCATCCAGAAAAACAATCACATTATTTACATCATCATATTTATATTGAATGACATCTTCCATATCCTCTAAATAATCGTCATACATATAAATATTCCACTCATCTTCACGGTCACAGACCAACATGGCGTATCTGCTTATGGGAGTACCGGTAACAGTTCTGAGACTGATCATTACTTCGTTTACCCCATCCCTGTCAGCATCAAATACATTCAGCTTTGGTCTTTCCTGATAAAGGTTAAGGAATGAAGGGAAAGGATCTTCTTCTATCAATATTTTTTCTCCCTCTATATAAAGAAGCATCGCCGTCTCCTCTCCTGCTCTTATTCCATACAGACCCACATCCTGAAACCGTTCCAGCAAAACCAATGGAGCATTCCGATATTCCTCTAAAGAAGGATAATCATCACAATCATTTAACATCTCATCCGTTACAGACTCAAAAAACGCCTTTACATTTTCTGCCGTTTCTACACTGTCTTTATATTCCGTTTCTTCATGTGTTCCTGCGGTATCTCCATACGCCGTTTCTTCGTATGTTTCCGCACGATCAGCATCAACTTTCCTTAAATCGCTTTCATCCCCGCAGCCGCAACACGCCAGTACCATACATAAAGAAATTACAAATACAAATTTTTTTACCATAGTGTTTTCCACCTCATAATTGTTATCTTAAAATACAGTATCATTATAAAACACCATTGCATCAAACCTGCATCATTTTACTCTCCACAAAGAAAAATCAAAAATTCCCTGCCTGCAAAAGCCCCAACCGCACACAAAGGATTTCATGATCCCATTTTTAAATAAATAATTCACAATCTTTTCTGACCGAACAAACCTTTTTCAATGCCAGGGATGCCGCTGCCACCATTCCCCCGTTAACCTTTCTTGCAGAATAAGGACATTTTACCACACAGCGCATACAGGAAATACACTTATCGGAATCTGTTTTTTTAACATCCTCCGCATCAATAGCCTGTATCGGACACTGTTTTGCACACAGCCCGCAGTTCATACAGTCTTTTGTAGTTTTGGGAACCATTCCCGCACCGCCTGCTTTTTTGTAAGGACGGTTTCCCGGTATCTGCAATTCCCCGTCCGTTGCTTTTGTTCTGATCTTTTTGAGAATGTCCCCCGCATAGCTCTTTAACTTCTGCTCATCCTCTTCGTCCGGCCTTCCTGCTGCAAACTGATGCATAATAGAATGCTCCGCCACCGCAGAAACGGCAGCAGCCACATGAAAGCCGCATTTCTTTGCAATATCCGCCATTTCAATCAAAGTATCTTCATAAGCGCGGTTTCCGTATACGCACAACAACACACAATTTGCAGAATTCCCCTTGATCTGCGATAACCGCTCTGTGGCAAGTGCAGGCACACGCCCGCCATAAGACGGCAAAGCGATCAACACTATATCCTCCGTCTCAACCCTATATTTTGAAAAATCCCCTGCCGGATCAGACAGATCAACCGTTTCCACAGATACGCTCCACACTGACGTTATCATCCCTGCCGCCCGCTTTGTTCCACCCGTAGGGCTGAAAATCACTTGTACATATTTCATCCTGTCCCTCATCTCCTTATGTAATCTCTAACTCTTATTTTTCCTTTTTCCATCCCCAACTATTACCCGCACCTAACCCCTTTTATCCGAAATTTTACCAAAGCGCCGGAATAAAAGAATGTGCGGGCATATTACAGATACGCTAAATAAGCCCGCACATTCTTTTATCCCGTCCCCCGCCAAAATTTCCGGTTCAATCCACCACTACCACATTTTCACACCCTTCATACCCCTCCGGCGCTCTGTCCGTTAAAAAAACCGTCCCGTCGAAGGGCGCAAAGGTCACGGGGCTGATCTGCTGGAACTTGGAACTGTCGCAAAGAACGTAGCTTTCTTTACACCGCTCCATAGCCGTGCGCTTTACCATAGCCTCATTGACATCCGGCGTGGTACACCCGCATTTTTTATTGACGCCGTTGGTGCCGAAAAACCCTTTAGTAAAATGATAGGAACCTAGCATTGCCACAGCCAGACTGCCTACCGCCGCCTCTGTAGAAGCCTTCAATTCCCCGCCTATCATCAGAACCTTCATTCCGCGGGAAAGAAGCTGCCTGGCATGGACTACGCCATTGGTCACATAAGTAGCGCCCCGCTCCTTAATGTAATCTAACATATATGCGGTGGTCGTGCCTGCATCCAGAAAAACAAAATCCTCGGGCTCTATAAGAGTAGCCGCATATTTTGCAATCTTTTGCTTTTCCTCAGGGTTTAAATCGCTTTTTTGTGCAACCGTATATTCATGGGCGCTTACCTCTTCTTTTGCAGCTACGGCGCCGCCAAAAACTTTTACAAGCCTTCCCTCCTTATCCAGCGCCGTAATATCCCTGCGTACCGTAGATTCCGAAATGCCCAGAACATCCTTTATTTCTGTTGCTGTAACGCTTCCCCTCTCTTCCAGAAGCTTTAAAATCAAATCCTGTCTCTGTTTCGTTAACATTTACCTGCCTGCCTTGTATTTTGCCACATCAGTTTCCATTATAATCTTACGGATGGGAAGAATGCTTCCCGGGGAAACGCTCAACTCATCCACTCCCATGGCCAGGAACTCCTTTGTCAGTGTCTGGTCCGCACCCAGTTCTCCACAGATACCTGCCCAGATTCCCGCCTTATGGGCGCTTTCCACCACCATGGATATCATGCGTAAAATTGCGGGATGATGGGAATCATAAAACTCATCCAGCTTTGTGTTCTGACGGTCGATCGCCAGCGTATACTGGGTAAGGTCATTGGTGCCGATACTGAAGAAATCCACTTCCTTCGCCAGTTCATCGCCTACGATTACCGCAGCCGGCGTCTCGATCATGATACCCTGCTCCGGATTTCCATAGGGAATTCCCGCAGCATCCATTTCCGCCTTTACCTCCGCCACGATCTCCTTGATCTTCTGCACTTCCTTTACACTGGTGATCATAGGATACATAATGGCGATATTGCCGTATGCGCTTGCCCTGAACAATGCGCGAAGCTGGGTCTTGAATATCTCGGGTCTCGTCAGGCAGATACGAATTGCCCGGCATCCCATGGCAGGGTTCTCTTCATGCTCCATTTCAAAATAATCACACTGCTTATCGGCACCGATATCCAGAGTCCGTATGATCACGCGCCTGCCCGCCATAGTCTCCGCAACCTGCTTATAGATCAAAAACTGCTCTTCTTCCGTAGGATAATCTTCACTTTCCAGATAAATAAATTCGCTTCTGAAAAGTCCGATACCTCCGGCATCGTTCTGCAGAACCGTGGCAAGATCCTTGATATTTCCTATATTAGCATAAAGCATCATCTTCTGTCCATCCAGAGTAATATTTTCTTTTCCCTTCAGACTCTGAAGCAGTTCCTTCTTCTGAAGCTCTTCCTGCTGTTTCTTTTTCATCGCTTCCAGCGTTTTTTCATCCGGGTCCACATAGATGACTCCTGCTCCTCCGTCTACAACGCCCAGCTTTCCGTCTACGCTCTCGTCCAAAGGAAGCGGCGTTCCCACCAGTGCGGGGATCGCCATGGTCCGCGCCAAAATCGCAGTATGGGAGTTTAAGGAACCATGAACCGTTACAAAGGACAACACCATATCCTTATCAAGCTGTACCGTCTCCGAAGGCGCCAGGTCGTCCGCCACAATAATTGCCGGTTCATCAGCGCCTATGGCATTATCGCCTTTGCCGCTTAAGATGGAAATAATCCTTTCGGATATATCCTTGATATCCGCCGCCCTGGCTCTCATATAATCATCTTCCATGGCTGCAAACATCTGTGAAAAATTATCCCCGGTGGAAGCAACCGCATATTCCGCATTTACTTCCTGGCTTTTGATGATGTTTGCAATGGATTCGTTATAGTCCCCGTCGTCAAGCATCATCTGATGTACTTCAAATATGGCTGCATTTGCCTCTCCCACTTCCTTCAGGGCTTTATCATATAAGCCCTGAAGCTGTTCAATTGCCGTTTTCTTTGCATCCTCAAAACGGCTCAGTTCCGCATCCACATCAGTAATCCTGTTGCGCTTTACCTGCTGCTCGCCCTTCTTATATACGCTGATCCTTCCAATGGCGATACCGCCAAATACGCTTTTACCGTTATATATTTCCATAACCCGTCTCCTTTACCATATCAACGTAGTTTTTGCCATACAAACCCTTGCCGAAATGCAATCCATGTTGCGTTCAATACAGGCCTACAGATTCTCCTGCATGAATTTGCTGATTGCCTCGTAAGCCGCATCTTCATCTGCGCCGTCAAAAGTCAAAGTAACCTCATGGCCTTTTTTAGCCCCAAGACTCATAACGCCCATAATGCCTTTACAGTCTACGCTTCTTCCCTCCTTTTCCATTTTGATCGCACAGGAAAATGCCTTTGCTTCCTTTACCAGCAGACCTGCCGGACGTGCATGGATCCCCATTTCATCTGTGATTACATACTTGAATTCTTTCATTGATAAATCCTCCTTTTTTATTTTTATTTTGATTTATTGCCGCCTGCTTTTACAGCTTTCGCTTATTATAAAATACAGGCATTCTTTCCGTCTATTACTTTTGATGCAATTTAGATTTTTTTATGCGTCTGCCTTTTTCTTAAGCACGCCCAGAAGAACTGTGGAAATAGCTGTACCCACTACCAAAGCTGCCAGATACATCATTGCGTTTCCCATTACCGGTACTACGAAGATACCGCCGTGAGGCGCCATCAGGGTACATCCGAATGCCATGGACAAGGCTCCTGCCGCCGCAGAACCTATGATACAGGAAGGCAGTACATGAAGGGGATCCGCTGCCGCAAAAGGAATGGCTCCTTCCGTAATAAATGCGAGACCCATAATAAAGTTGGTAGGACCGGATTCTCTCTCTTCTTTTGTAAACTTATTTTTAAAGAGAAGGGTTGCAAGTGCAATGGCACAAGGAGGCGTCATTCCGCCGATCATGACGGCTGCCATAATATCATAGTTGCCTGCCGCAATTGCCGCCGTACCGAAAACATATGCCGCTTTATTGAAAGGACCGCCCATATCAATTGCCATCATTCCGCCGAGTATCATACCTAAAAGGATCTTGCTGGAACCGCCCATGCTGGCAAGACCGTTATTTAAGGCTGTATTGATTCCGCCCATAACAGGTTCTACAACAAAGGTCATCAAAAGTCCCATAACAAGAATGCCCACAACAGGATAGATCAATACCGGTGCAATCTTTTCAAGCGCCTCAGGCAGCTTCTCACAAAGCCTGCACAGCCCTTTGATAATATAGCCTGCTGCAAAACCTGCTGCCAAAGCTCCCAAAAACCCTGAACTTCCGTTTGCCGCCATCATGCCGCCTACAAAACCGACTGCAAGGGCCGGTCTGTCGCCGATCGCCATTGCAATAAAGCCTGCCAGAATGGGGAGCATAAATCCGAATGCCACACCGCCGATATTCTTAAACAATGCCGCTGCCGGCGTGATCGTACCAAAGTTTGCCCTTTCCGCTGCTGATAAAGCATTCATATCCACTAACAGGCCGTCAATGAGGAAGGAAATGGCGATCAGGATGCCGCCGCCCACTACAAAAGGAAGCATATGGGAAACGCCGTTCATCAGCTGTGTATAAATCTGATGTCCGATGCTGCCTCCCGCTTTGGCAGCCCCGGAGGTCTTTGCCGGAGCATTTGCGCTGTGGTATACGGGAACATCCCCGGAAATTGCAAGGGAAATCAGTTCATCCGCTTTATTGATGCCGTCGGATACCTGACGTTCAATGACCTTTTTCCCGTCAAAACGGTCCATGGGAACCTGCGCATCCGCTGCTACGATAATGCAGTCCGCCTCTTCAATTTCCTTATTTGTCAGAACATTCTTGGCCCCGCCCGAGCCTCTTGTCTCCACCTTGATAAAACAATTCTGTGCCTTTGCCGCCTTTTCAAGTCCTTCGGCAGCCATATAAGTATGTGCGATTCCCGTAGGGCAGGATGTTACGGCAAGGATCTTAACCTGGTCCTCTGACGCTTCTCCCATATCGGAAAGTCTCTCATCTACGCTCTTTTTCTCTTCATCCGCCTTATCGATAATCTCCATAAACTGCTCCGGCGAAGGCGCATTCCTTAAACTTTCCGTAAATTCTCCGTCCATCAGCATCATGGACAATTTGCTCAAAACATCCAGGTGCACGTTATCCTCTGTATTAGGCGCCGCAATCAGGAAAAACAGGCTTGCGGGCTCATCATCCAAAGATTCAAAATCAACGCCGTCCTTTACAACCATGGCTGCCAGTCCCGGTTTATCAACGCAGTCTCCTTTTCCGTGGGGGATCGCAATTCCTTCCCCAATGCCTGTGGTGCTCTCCTCCTCCCTGGCATATACCAGTTTCCGGTATCCTTCCACATCATTGATCTTTCCGCTTTTAGACATCAGCTCCACAAGGATATCAAGCGCTTCCTTTTTCGTCTTAGGAGCTGCATCCAAAGAAATACTTCTTACATCAAGCAAATCTGTGATTCTCATACTTTTCCCTCCCGATTTTTTTGTTCGCTGTCTCATGCTTTCACTGCTCTCTGCTTTTGTTTACAGTTTCCATTGTTTGCAGTTATTCTTCCGTCGGTCATATGCTTTTTTCTTAATGTTTTCCTGCCGCTCTGCTGTATACGGCTTCGATTTCTTCCTTTGTTGCAAGATTTTCCGAAAAGGCGCTGGCGCTTCCTGCTGAAAGTCCCATGTAAAAGGCGTGCTCATAATCCTGCTTTTCCATCCAGCCTGCCATAAACCCTGCCACCATGGAATCTCCTGCCCCTACGCCGTTTAAAAGCTTCCCGGAAGGCGCCGGCGCATCATATACCGTTCCGTCTGCCGCAACTAAAACGGCTCCTTCTCCCGCCATGGAAACCAGTACATTCTGTGCTCCTTTTTCCTGAAGCTTCTTTGCATAAGGAACTACCTCATCCCTTGTCTTAAGCTCCACCCCAAAGATTTCTCCCAATTCATGGTTGTTTGGCTTGATCAAAAAGGGATGATAGGGCAGTACATTCATCAACAAGTCTCTGGTAGCGTCTACCACGATTCTGACCCCTTTCCCGTCAAGGCTTTCCATGATCTTCTGGTAAGCGTCATCGGGCATGGATGCGGGAATGCTCCCTGATAAGAAAAGCACGTCATCTTTTCCCAATCCGCCGAGCTGCTCCATCAGCTGCGCTACTTTCTCTTCGCTGATTTTCGGTCCCTGACCATTGATCTCCGTTCCGTCAATAGACTTTAACTTTAAGTTGATTCTGGAAAACCCTTTCTCAATCCGGATAAATCCGTTCTTCACGCCGGTTTCCTCCAGCCTTCTTACCAGTTCATCGCCGGTAAATCCCGCAATAAACCCCAGTGCGGTGCTTGGAATCCCCAGATTCATAAGGACGATCGAAACATTAATGCCCTTTCCTCCGGGAAGCAGAAGCTCCGAACAGGTACGATTCGTAAGCCCCAGCTTAAAATCATCTACCGATACGATGTAATCCAACGAAGGATTAAATGTGACCGTATAAATCATCCTGTTACCTCCTTGCCTGTTTTTTGAATGCCTTTCTTTTTCAGTCATATTTGACCTTGTATCTGTAGTATATAATCAAATTCATTCAAAGTCAATCAAACTAATTCACAAATTTTGTGCTTGTTTTTGGTCAATTTTGCACAAATGTGAATTATTTTGACCGTTTGTCCCAATTTCAAGCAAAACAATTTAAAAAAGACTGCCTCCTTCATTCTAAAGAAACAGTCTTATATTTTATCATTTAATTGTATCGCTGTGATTTAAAACAAGGGTGCTGTATAAAAATAAAACGTCACAGCCTTCAAAATCCACAAATTTTCCCAGCATATCCGGATGGATATATCTGATATCCACCAGAGTGATCCGGGAATATCCGTCAATCAGCAAAGGGGCAATACTCGATCCGAAGGAATCCCGGAATATCACTAATCTTTTATCCGTCCGGGCATCCCGGTTTTCTATGGTAATAAGAGACAAAGAGCCCGAAAGAAACATTTCATAAGGATCCCGCCCCATGGTGTTTTCCATATTATATACGGGTATTTCCCGCCCGTTCTGCCAATCATACACCCTGCAGTTATCAATGGCTTCCCCTGTGAGATACCAAATCCTGTCGGGTTCTACGGGAAGGGCCGCCTGACCGTAATATACCCCGTAAAAATCCCCCTCCACCCCATGGGTCTCATAATCTTTGGAAAGCTCCGTACCCATAGACTGTGCCAGCCGGTCCGCCACATCTAAGATCCTTTCCTGCCGCCAATGGGTATCCGTTTTGTAGTAATCCTCTCTCTCCAATAGGTCTGAAATTCGGATATACTCCGCAAAATCCGCTTTCTCTGCCATCTGTCTTTCAAACTCCCCATAATCCATGGAAAGACGGTCATATTCTCCTGCCAAAAAGCAGTTTTTATCCGGTATGACCGAAAGAAATACCCTGTTTTCATCGGTCAGATATTTGTCATAAATATAACGAAACCGCTCTGCCGCCCGGTCCAGGGACTTATCATCATAAGGATATTCCATTGCGGAAATATAACCGTCCGCCACATAGACCCCGTTATTATCCAGCCTGTGAAAAACCCCTCCTGCCGTCAAAGCCTTTATGCTGCGAAAAAAGTCCCGGAACGGAAAAGCATCCATTCCATAATCTTCAAAACCCGTCATAAAACGTCCGCTCCACAGGGCGTCCCCCGTAAGAACCGGCGCTGCCGCCGGAGCGCGTCTCTCGCTTTCCAGATACCGGGGCCCCGGCATAAACAGGCACAATAAAAATCCCCCGTAAAGAAGCAGCGCAAACAGTATACAGACGACCATATTTTCTTTTTTTCCATGCATAGTCTGTTTCTCCCTAAAATCTGAAATACAAAAAAGGATTAAAGGAACCGTCCACGAGATATGCCGTCATGACCAGCCAGAGTCCCGCCATTATGACCGGCTCCGCGATATTTAAAATCCTGCCCCCTGCCGGCTTATTTCCAATATATCCCACAAAATTCCGGACTGCAGGCATTACTCCAACGATCCCCATAAATAAAACAACAGAAAAACTCTTCAGACAATACACGGCCTCTGCCGACAGCAAAGAAATTCCGCCAATTCCAAAAAGCCCTCCTATATCAGAAAATGCCTGTCCCATATCCTGTGCATTAAAAATAATAAAACTGAGCATTACCAAAAATAGAGTATAAATATGGGCTAAAACCTTACTTTTTTCCAGAATTTTAAGCAGCCACAGCTTTTCTGCCGTCAGCAGCAGGGCAAAAATAAGTCCCCATACAATAAAATTCCATTCCGCGCCATGCCAGAATCCGGTAAGCATCCATACCACCAGAATATTCAGAAGCTGCCGCCCTTTTCCCAGACGGTTCCCTCCCAAAGGAATATAGACATAATCCCGAAACCACGTCCCCAGGGAAATATGCCATCTTCGCCAGAATTCCGTTATACTTTTAGAAATATACGGATAGTTAAAATTCTCCTGAAAATGAAATCCCAAAATCCTGCCCAGTCCGATGGCCATATCGCTGTAACCCGAAAAATCATAATAAATATGAAGCATAAAGGAAAGGGCATACAGCCAGTAAAACAAAACCGATTTTTCTCCTGAAGCCCGAAACACGCTGCAAAGCTCTGCAAGCTGATTGGAAATGAGAATCTTCTTTGCCATACCCGTTACAAACCGGCGGATCCCCTCTGCCATCCCATTCCAGGAATACTCTCTTTCTTCTATCTGACCGGCTATATGGGAATAGCGCACAATGGGTCCTGCAATCAGCTGGGGAAACATAGCAATATAAACCGCCAGGCTGATAATGTTTTTCTGTGCCTTTTCTCCCCGGTATACATCCACCGTATAACTGATCAGCTGAAAGGTATAAAAGCTGATCCCGATTGGCAGCGCAATGTTTAAAAGCGGAATATGCGCCCCCGTCACGGCATTGAAATTTTCCAGAAAGAAGTCCGCATATTTAAAATACAGCAAAAAAGAAAGGCTAAAGAGGACGGAAACGATACAAAAGAAACGTCCCGCCCTTTTTCCCCTAAACTTTTCTATCAATAATCCGAACCCATAGCCTAATAAAATGGAGCCTGCCATCAGGAAAACATATTTTGGCTCTCCCCACGCATAAAATACCAGACTGGCCAAGAGCAGAACCAAATTTTTAAACCGCTTCGGGACCGTCAGATACAAGGCCATAGTCAGGGGCAAAAAATAGTATAAAAAGGTAATACTCGAAAACAGCATAATATTATTTTCTCCCCGTTTATCATAGCAATATCAATCCGCTTGAAACCGAAACCTCTGTTTCATGCCTGCTGTAACATACTCATTCACAGTACTATAAAACAGGCTCTTCCATGATTACCTGTGAACCATCCAATGCAGATAGTGCATTATCTTTAAACGTCTCCATGATCCCCGCCTCTCCATAAGCGGTAATGATATAGTTTCCCTTTACCTCAATAATGACCAGGGTATCCGGCTGTCCGCATATCCATTGTGTGGCCATAATATTGGTTTTTACCGCATCTGCAAAATCATTGCTATCCGTACCGTCTTTCAAATGATAAACGGCGCCGGTAAAAGTATTGGCATTCATCATATGGACCATAGACGCCGCATCGTCAATATCATCCCATAACTCCTCGGGCAGCCCTAAATTGACTTTCATTTCTTCCGTTTTGCTGATGTCAAATTTGCCCGGAGCGTCCATAACCGCATTTTCCTGATTTCCTCCGTAAATGGCAAACATGTCTTCCTCTTTATAGGATTGACGGATCGCACTTAACACATCAAGAGCCTCCCCATATTTGCTCTCCTCACTTTCCCCGTATTGGCTTTCCTCGCTTTCTTCGGAATTCTCTCCCATCCCGGATTGACTGCCCCCGTTTCCGCTTCCGCATCCGGTCAGCATAAAAATCAACATTACCATAAAAAATAATATCGTTAATCTCTTCATTGTCTGTCCTCCTGTCCTTTATCTGTAAACTTATTATATACAAAGCTGTCCTATTTATCAAAATCTAAAAATTTTACAATCTCCTATTTTACAATTCCGGCTTATACTTTGTTGAGGTATGTTAGATGGCATAACTCTTTACGCCAATTTCACAACCAGTGTCACAAAAAAGCACCCGTTGCGAATATCCGCAAACACCTCTCCACCCATAAGTGACATTACCCGTTTGCAGATAAAAAGTCCAAGCCCGTTGCCCTGCACCTTATCCGCATTGTTTCCGCGATGAAAACTCTCGAATATCTGCGGCAGTTCTTTCGCTTCAAGCGTGCAGCCCGTATTTGATACCGTGATAAGCTCACAGCCGTCCATTTTATCAAAGCTGATCTCAATCCGTCTGCCGTCTCCGTATTTGATCGCATTTTCAATCAGATTTTGAAGACATTCTGCAAGTCGGTCCGGATCGCAAGAAAGAATGCAGTCATCATATTTGCGAATCAAAAGCTCTGTTCCCGACATGGATAGCTGAGGAGCATATCTCGCGTTTATCCTTGTGATGATGACGCTTAAGAAAGCCTCCCCCTGTGTAACTTCAAAGCTCATAAAGTCCTCGCCGGCCGCCTTGGTAATCTCGCTGACAAAACGCTCTATCTCATCTGCACGGGTATTGATGCTCTCAGCGACAGCACGCCGTTTTTCCTCATCCTTATATAATCCCTTGGCAAGTGCCCTTGCATTGAGCTTGATCGCTGACAAAGGCGTTTTAATGTCGTGGGAAAGGGAGAGCAGCAGAAGTTTTTTCTCCCGCTGCATCGTGATTTCTTTTTTGCGGCCCTCCTCGATACTCTCACGCAAAAGATTTACACCCCATGTGAATTTTCCGAAGAAACGGCTTTTTTCCTCCGGTATCGGGACAGCAAGATTGCCCCTTGCAAGTTCCTGCGGAACATCGTTCAGCCTGCCGAACGGCACGATGATATGCTCCCGGATATAATACAAAAGACCAACTATCAGCAAAAACAGCACACCAAATACACAGTTTACCACCACAACGCTATGCTGTCCGTTTCCGACAATATACTCCACACGATACAGCATACCTCCTGCTTCTATAATCAGATAATGCTCATCGGAGATGTACAGTTCGCCGTCATTAGCCCTGAACACGCCCGTAATATGGGGATACTTTTCAAGTACAAACTCTCCTGTTTCCTCTATCTCATCTGCAAGCCGCTTGGCTTCAACACGATAAATGCTTTCATCACTGTTTTTCGTTCTCATAAGAAACAGATTCAATACTGCCGTCAGAAGCAGAAATACAGTTGTCACTACAATACACAGTCTTCTAAAAGCTTTCATACAAACTTATACCCCACACCCCAGACAGTTAGCAGACGCTTAGCATTCTTAGGATCATCGCCGAGCTTTTGGCGGAGACGGTTGATATGCACATGGAGCGTCTGCGGCTCTGAATCACTGTCACTGCCCCAGACAGTGCCAAACAGGTACTCTTTTTTCAGGGTTTTACCCTGGTTTTCGACCAGAAGAGCCAACAGTTCAAATTCCTTTGCAGGCAGTTCCACAGTTTTTTCATCAATGAGCACCGTTTTATCTGCAAGGTTGAGTGTCACACCGTCCGCCGATACGATATCACGCTGATACCGCCGTTTGAATATCCCCTTGATTTTAGCGATCAGGATATCAATGTCATATGGTTTTTCAATATAATCGTCAGCGCCGAGGTCAAGGCCGTTCAGCTTATCCTCCTTGCCCGTCCTTGAGCTTACAATCAGTATGGGAGTATCCGCATTTTCCCGAAGTTTGGAACAGACTGCAAAGCCGTTCATATCGGGGAGGTTGATGTCAAGCACCACAAGCCTTGCGCCATATTGTTCAAAGAGCTGTACGGCGCGCTCCCCGCTGTCCACGCTTGACGTAATATAGCCCTCGTCACGCAGAAAGTCAGTCAGCAAGTCAGCCAGTTCCTTATCGTCTTCTACTATCAGAATATCGGTCATAAACGCCCCTCCTATATTGTAACGCTCCCTCACATTCATTTGGCGGCATGTCGTCAAAAGGTATTTTTATAAATGCTTCGCAGTTACCTCGTTTTATACCATATCCGCATAGATTTAGCAAGTATTACCAGCCCTGTTCCATAAGCCAGTTATTCAGTTCTCTTTCACGGTCACGAAGCTCCTTGTCGCCGCCGCCAAAATGTTCCATTTCTTTTTCGCCAACGATATTGCCATCCACAAGGTAAAGCACCCGGCTGCACTTAGCGGCCACCTTTGGATCGTGGGTCACACACATAACCGTCGTACCGTCACGGTTGAGGGAGAGCAGCTCGTTCATGACCTCATCGGAGCTTGCACGGTTTAATGCGCCTGTGGGCTCATCGGCAAAGATTATCCTGGGGTTGTTTATCATACTGCGGCAGATACAAGCCCTCTGGAGCTGTCCGCCCGACACCTCGTTAATATCATTGCCGCACACGTCGTCAATGCCGAGCCTGTGCATGAGCGCCCTGCCGCGCTCCTCGGTCTGCCTGCGGCTCTCTGAATTCTTTTTCGACTTTACCGCAGGAAAAATGATATTATCAAGCACCGAAAGATTTTTCATCATATACATCTGCTGAAAAATAAAGCCCATTTCGTCAAGTCTGAGCCTTGCAAGCTCCTTATCCCCAAGCTCTGCCGTTTCTTTGCCGTTAAAGAATACCTTGCCCGATGTCACTCTGTCCATTCCCGAAACGCAGTAGAGCAGTGTGCTTTTGCCTGAACCGGAGGGTCCCATGACCGCTACCATTTCGCCCTCGCCGATCGTCAGATCGACGTTTTTCAGCACATTGTTCTGGTGTTTGTTCACGATATATGTTTTGCAAAGTCCCTTTGCCTGTAAAACTGTATGATTCATTATGTTGTCCTCCTTATTCTATGCTTGCCGTATCGGAAGCCTTGATTGTTTTTGTGTAAAGCGCTGTCAGGAATGAGCCGATTGCGGTCACGCCGATGAGAATTGCCGGGCAGACCACAAATATTTCCAGCGGATCAAAATCGCATTGCAGGACTGATATATCGCCGATCATGTTACCTATCCAATTCATCATTACGTTGCTGACCGGCATAAGCGCCGCGGTCGAAAGGATGCAGGCAATTACCAATACAATCACAAACCGCAGTGTATGCTGTGCAACAATGCTGCTGTCAGGAATCCCCACCGCTTTCATCAGTGCAATCTCGCTCTTTTCCTTTGAGAGGAACGAACGCTCCATAAGTATGACGATCAATGCCGTTACGATCACGGTAATTACCATCATCATCTTCTTGGTCGCATTCAGCGTATCGGACATTCCCGTAAAATTATTGATGTAATCCGGGGTCGAATACACCTTGTCAGTTTCGAGCAGGCTTCTCAGCTTTTCAATGTTTTGGTTTATCTGCTCCTTGTCGGGACTGCCGTCAAAGTGTATCTGCACGCCCATCACATTACTTGCCTTCTGGTGTCCGAGATCAAAATCTTTATATAGAAAAGCGGCGTTAGTGGTGTTGACAAAGGAAGAGAATGTTCCCGTGATCATAAACTCATACTCTTTCCCATTTATTACTGCCGTTACCCTGTCGCCAATCTCTGCGTCCAGGTTATCGAGGGTGCCTGCAGTTACGGCGATCTCGTCCACCTTCTGTGGCGCGCTGCCTTCGTCTACATGGAACGTGTCATTTGTTTCCCCTTTCATGACGCGGAAAGTAACCGATTCCGTTTTGTCTTCGTGTGATGTTTCAAACTGCGCGCTTATGGTCATTGTGCACTTGCCGGGCATTCCATTATCGGCAAGGAGCTTTTCGATATCTGCAATGATTGTCTTATGCGCACTCTGATCTATCATGACCTCGCCCATTATTTCGGAGTCTATGATATGCGCTTCACTTGAGGGTACATCGAAAAAGCGCAGCAGTTTTTCACTTTTTAATGTCAACTCAAAATTTGACATTAATGTCATCAACAGGATACAGAGCGTAAATACAACCGTTATAATAGAAAACTGTTTCGGCGAACTGAGTACATCATTGGCCGGGAAAAATATGGCCTGTGGCAGCTTTGAATGCCCTAAGCGCAAAAGGCTCCTTTTTCGGAAGCGCTCGCCCGTCTGACCGTTCCTTACCGCATCGATCGGCGAGAGCTTATTTACTCTGCGTGTGCAGCCGTAGCAGAACAAAAGTATGACGATCACTACCAACCCGGAGCTTAAAAGCCCCATAAGAGCACTGCTTTCGCCTCCAAGAACAATATTTTTCGATACCGTTTTCAGCATCATATCCCCGAGAGGGACAGAACAGAAATATCCGATCATTGTGCCGGTCACGGCAATGGCAAGATACTTAACGATATACAGGCTTCTTATGCTGCCGCTGTCAATACCCACCGCCTTCATGACGCCAATCTCACGAAATTCCTCGCTAATGGTAAAGCCTATTGTAAAACGCAGTACCACAAAAGCTGTGAACATCAGCACGATGCTGATTACCATTAAAACGTATGCAAAAAGCATATCATAGAGATAAATACTCTTGCACTCTTTCCGTGTGAGGACATATACGCCGTCATAGTTCTTTGCAAGTTCCCTTATTTCGTCAACTTCTGACGTATTTATGCAAAACTGCCCGCAATTCATGATATGGGTGGCTTCGTCCTCGTCAAGACAGTCATAGTCGGCAGAGTTTAGGATAAGATACGGGGCAACAGTTTTTCCCGAAGCAAACAGCGCACCCTTGAACTGCCCCATAAACTTAAGTGTGAGATGACTGTCGCCGACAGTAAGCTCCACCTCGTCGCCCTCTTTTATATCAATGTCCTGTAAAAAAGAAGCGCTGGCATAAAAGCATCCCTTGTCCACGCTTTCGATGATATGATTGTTCTCATCGAAATAGTTGACCGCCATTTCACGGTCGGAAAGCAAATAAGCGGCATTCGTGAAATTATCAAGTTCCTTTCCGTTATACCTGAAATACTTTGAGCTGGATACGCACAGCCAATGCTCGGTCCTTATCTCCTTAACGCTGGCAAGCCCCCCGATCTTTTCTTCAAAATCGCTTTCTCCGCTGTTAAACATCTTCACGTTGACATCGGGGACCTCCGCCGCATCAAAATAATGCTCGATACCTCCCGTAACGGCTATAATGTTGTTCGCTGCCGCCGCTGCAAACATGGAACACAAAATGACAAACATAAGCAGAATGATGTTCATGGTCTTTTTGCGTTTCAGGTCTTTTTTCAAAATCCTCCAGAACATAGTGTATACCTCTTTTCTTGCATTTGACTTTTCTATATTCTGAGTTATAACATATAAATTCTTAACAAGTCTTTAACTTTTTCTCCCGTTTTCTTCAAACTTTATCAATATATAATTATACGCGGACAACCGAATAATACTAAGCGCTTAAATATGAATTATTTTTACTAACTGGCAGAAAGTGTAGACATATTGAATTTTTTAGGATATGGGCAAGAAAATCATCTAATTAAAAAATGCCTGAAAAGTTGTAAACCAACGTCTCAGACACTTTAACTACTGCTGGTGACCGGAATCGAACCGGTACGATGTTGCCACCACAGGATTTTAAGTCCTGCGCGTCTGCCAGTTCCG
>ULTO01077128.1_pt1 | contig 24441 bp, 22 predicted proteins | sample 1957601 | NCBI WGS metagenome assembly ULTO01 (sample SAMEA4835734, study PRJEB28245) | human gut metagenome | biome: gut microbiome; material: fecal sample | place: Denmark | collected 2008 | reverse complement strand
TTATTCAGCAACATATCCATTTCCTTGTTCTGGTAGTCACCGTCTGCACCTCGCTTCTGCAAGGAGTCGATGAGCCGTTGCGTCACACCATCTGATTTGATGCTCACGAAATCGTATGTTGCCAATCTTCCCTTGCTGATAAATTCAGGAACACTCCACGACTGCACCAACACATCAAACAGGTCAGTGAATCCCTTACCATTCAATCTGCAAGGTGTAGCTGTCAGTCCCAGGAACTTAGCATTCGGGAATCTCTCCCACATCTCCTTATAGGTCTTGGCAAGCGCATGGTGCGCCTCGTCAATCACAATCATCCCCGGCTCTTCCTCTATCTCGTCATAGTGCTTCGACAACCATTGTATCGACACAGCCTTGACGGATGACAATAGGGAAGAGGTGTTTGATGTGGAATAGGAATGGAACTTTCTTACGGTTTCGTCTATCTGTGACACCAGCTCTCTTCTATGGGCTACAATCCATACTTTCTCCATAGGATTGTTGCTCACGAAAGAGTCTATAACTGCTGTTAACAGGTATGTCTTACCTGTACCAGTAGGCATTTGTGCCATCACGGACCGATGAAGGCGCAACGCCTTCTCAATCCCTTCCTTCATATCCTCTTGGTAATCAAATAGCTTGATTTCTTTCATTCCAAAGAAATTATTTCTTTAATAGATTCTCAACATCCTTGATGGCTTTATCAAGGTCAAAAGCCCCTTTGCCTTTGAAAATTTCCCAACCATAAGACTTCAATTGCTTCAGCATCTTCACAAAGGCTTCTCGCCAGTTGGATGGGGCGTGTTTTCGCAACGGAGCAAATCCGTTGATATATATCGTAATAGAAAGGCATCTCAGCCCATAAATCCATAGTAGGATAATGCTGATGCTGCAAATTCTTCTCTTGTCATTCCGCTAAATAAGCACTAAATATTCAACATTACTACAGGATGCTTCCCAGATAACTCTTGAAATAATATTTGTCGGGATAATCCGCAATAAGCTGTCTGATGCCATTCTTGATAATCTTATCCACGGCAGCAGACTTCCTCATCACGCGCTCTATTTGTCCCAACAACCAGTTGAACTCCTTTGGTTTTTCCTTGAGCAGAGCCAATCTCTTGATATCCTTGAATAGTATCTCACCCACAAAGGCATGGTCTTGTTTGGGTACATATTTGATATATTCAGGATAAAGTTCCCACAGGTTCCAATGCTTATGTACAAACATATCCTTGAGCAAGTCAAACCGTTCCTCCTTGATGAGAATCTTGGCTTCTGCATCCTCATAGTCATGCTCCCAATCGGGCATTTTCCAACCCTCATCAAAGAAGACAGGCCATTCTTTTCTGTCTATCACCTCCTTCAGAGCCTCATAATATTTGATTCGATAACCACTGACAATAAATCGTTTCTTGCATTCTTCTATCAGCCATTCCTTATCACCTGACAGTTTCAATGCTTTCACCACTTTATCCTCCCATTTCTTGGAGTAGGAGTGAAAGTCATCCTTGTTATCGTCTATCACCTCTACCGCCTTCTTATACTCACCCCATTCAATGAGGCTGTCGATATAATGGTCACGGATATTCTCATCATCACGTTTCTCCCACATCAGCTTCTCTGCCTTAGCACGTTTCCCATGCACTGCCCAGTAATCAGCCTTTTGGATGTAATAGCGATAATGGAAGTATTTCTCTTTCTTGTTTTTCAGTCGCTTGCTGATATGAGCCAGATACGCCTTTTCGGCATCACCGCAAAGCAACGGCATTGCCTCATCCACAAACCACTCAAAGCGCATAAAATAGTTATCGCCAATTTCCTCGCACTGTTCAGCTATTTCTCCAAGCATACCCAAGCGAGAATCCTCCTCTATCTCATCACTATTGATTAACAACTCCCTCACCATGTCTGTCGACTGGGTGACAATGTCCTTTAACATCTTGTTTTCCTCTGCCCAAACATCATATCTGGCAGGAGTATAAGCCAGATGGTCGTGCTTGAACTCTCGGCAAGTGATAGTCATCATATATCCAGCAATCAAGGCAGCATCAATCAGATTCCCTTTCTTCTTCATGCTCTTGGCTTTCCTCAGCATTGCCGCCAGGTCTTGCTCTATCTTCCTCCAGTCCAATTGCGGTTGTCCGAATCGCACGCCCAACACACCAGCATGGGCAAAGCAAGCCTCCACCTGCTCCTTGTAGTTACCACGCTCCGGCTTCCAATACTTTTCCACCAATGCGGTAGCAAAGTCCTCATGCGTAGCTGCATACTGCCACACAAAAGCTTTAATCTCCTTGCCCGATATTTTCGAGAGTACTTTATCTATCTTATTTATTTGAGTGTTTGTGTTCATTAGATTTTGATTCATTTTATATTACGCTCAATTCTGATAAGTTAATTCATTATAAATATTCACTTAAAAGTGAACAAGCTATCAATAAAAGTATTATTTTTGCTACATCGAGAATGGCATCATTACCATTGAAAAGAATATGATAACAGACATAGAAAGTGCAACCTTTGAAATTTAAGCATTATGATACAGAACAAATTATTCCGTGACTGCCTCGCTGCGATACCAGCCGAGCAAAAGGCAGAGTTCGATTTGTCTTTCGGTATTGCCGAGCGCATTAGTGAGATTCTGAAAGCCAAGGGTCTCACCCAAAAGGATTTCGCCCGATTACTCAACAAGCGAGACTCAGAAATCTCCAAATGGCTAACAGGCAGACATAACTTCACGACTCAAACCATTGCTCGTATAGAAACTGCTCTAGGCAGTAAACTCATCAGCATAGCCCATTGATTGGGCTATGCCCTATTTGTAATATCTGCACAGCCATTCATAAATATTCCAGTAATAGGCATTTTCATTTTTCGTACTTAATATCTATTGTTTCATTACACCCTATCGTTATCTGACAACAATCCATTCCTTCTTTTTGACATCATAATGAATCTTGTCACGATATACATCCAAAAGCATTAATGCAGAATCAACCTTATTTGCTTGAAGATAATAAGACTTACCATCATCTATAACTTTAATTCCATATTCATGCTTTATAAGTTTCATTTTATTCTCTAAGACTGAAATTTTCCGTAACAGTTGATAGTTTTCATTTATTAATTCATTTGAATCTGGTGAGCCATTAGTTTTATGCTGTTTCGAGTTCCTGTTGGTGTCGATTCCAAGGGTTCTTACCATTTGCTCATAATTCTCTATAATTGCATTTTTATCACTGACATCTTTTTTCAAACTTAAATTAGACAAATTAACGATAGCTGCAAATGCAACTATTAGAATACAAAATATGCAAGAAATCATAGCAACAATTCGAGCCTCTCTCCTAGCTTTTTCTGTTGTAGACTTAAACTCTTCCATCAACTCATTTGCCCGTTTTTGGTACTTTGATACATCTATACCAGTAGCCTCCAATTGCCCCAATTCTTCCATAATGTCATTATACGTTCTACTTTCCATGTATTGTATCGTTTGAATATTTAATAAACTTTTCTTTTAACTCATAATAAGACTTCAAGAAGTTCTCTTTTTGCTCCAAGTATTCTCTTTGATGCTTAGTTTCTATTTCCGTTATTTCACGAGTCATCATTATTTTCTCGTAATATGTACCTAACCAAAAACAACTCGTACAAGAAACAAAAAAGAAAGAACCTACAACCTTATATTTCTTTATGACTGCAGTCAACTGCTCAATATTTGCTTTTTTCTTTTGCATCACATTGTTATGTATTAAAAAGGCAAATCCTTTCCCTGTTTTTCATTAATCATAGGCTCAAAGCCATTGACAGGAACAGGATTCTTGGGAAATGCAGGTTTATGGTTCAAACTATCCAAACCAAAAATAGAGCAAAAAGTGACCTTGTCGTCATCCACAACACTTACGATGTTTCGATAGTTTGTTGAAGAAGTATAAGAACGGACACTATTGACAGAATGGTTCACTAAAGAGAGGCTTTGACTATTTTGAATTAATATCACCTTATCAAAAAATTCCAAGATACACCCACTAGGTACAATACAGCTAGACAAAGGCTTGTCTATAATATCCTTATCAAATTTTGCAAAATTTGTACTTCTCGAAGATATATAATAAGAATCTGCCAATCCATTTGCTCTTACCGTAGCATTGAGTATAGATCCATCACTCATTACAAAGAAGCCCTTCTGCGAACTATTGAAACTATAAACTATATCTTCTTTATCTATGTTAGATTTATTAAAGAGAGCTTCCATACCATAGACTTCTGTTCCAAACTGCTTTATAATTTTCTTTTCAGAAATTTTAGCCTTGGAATAAAAATGTTTCTCCTCTGTGTCTTTTTTCTGCAAATACTCATTTCGATAATAGTCAAACTCAGAAGTACCCTCATAATTCATCAAATCAGTTGTCATCCAACCTGTACGTAGAGAGCGTTTACCTTGAGGATGCCGCTCATCAAGCCTAAACTTTGAATCAAAATCTAAGATTTCACCAGTCAAAAGCCCATCCCAATCAGCAGAGATAACAACAGATCCATAATTAGCATTCACCCCAATCACTTTGCCATCATAACATTTTTCCAAATGAGAAGGATTTATCTGGTAGTTATCTTCCGAATTCAGTCGAGACTCATACAGGCCATCCTTGCATCCAAGAAACAGCCGATAACCATAGAGTCGTATATCCAGAGGTATGGATGAATATTCACCGATGCCTTTACACTCTTCTTGAATATCTTTAAAATCTAATTCAAATTCTATTTCATTGGCAGCTTTCAACCAAAGTTTTTCTACCACCTCTCTTATCTCTGTTACACCAAATATAATCTTGGCTGCTTCACCCTTAGAGTACTCATTATGTAAGAATATCAATTCTATCAAACTAGAGTACTGAGGATATTCATATTTTAAGCGATTTACAACCTTATGATAAGAAACGTATAGCAATTGCCCATCTGCCATAACAAGAAATAGATATCCACCATAGAGATAACAATCTATAGCTTCCACATTAATTGAAAATTTAACGACAGGATTCATAAGATATGTTTTAAAAGTTTACGATAAATTCCTTTAGAAATTACGTTGATGGAGTACCAATGTTCCACAAGTTCATCTCCAATATATTGGCTATTGGTAGGGTAACCATGCCATGTGTCTTGTGCATTAGGAGGAATCGGGAAAAAGGCAAGGCGTTCACCAGTTTGACCAAGTAAGTTTTTTCCTTGATTCAAAATGGCATAAAGACCTTTACCATCATCATTCATCCATCTTTTATCTATCACCTTTATGTTCTCAGGATATGGCAAACCAGTATGAACATCTGCCAAATTGAATATAGAGAACTCAAAATTAGCATCATCAACCCATCTGGTCTTATCTTTCTGTTTTTTTGCCTTACATCCATGATAAGGAGCAGGTTTATAAACATGTCCTTGTCCGTTTGGACCAAAAACAATCTCATGATTTTCTTTTTCCCTTTTTCTCATAACCAAATTGTATATTCTATTCAGGCTACTAAGCTCCCATCCCTAAGAAATAGCTCAATATAAAAATGGGAGAGGAAGCCGTTCTTCCATATATCTATTATTTCTTGTTCTTCATCCTCCAAACATACATCACCGCTCCCGCAATCTTCAACAATCACAAATGCTTTAATTCTCTCCGCACCACATCTAAATCAGCAGAAGAACCCCAGGCGGTCCCATCCCGCACAATTTGGCGAGACCTTTGATGGTCCGCCAACCTTATAGCGTAGCGGTTCTGAGCACCGGAGGGCGGTTTCCCTCTTCTTCCCTGAGGGGAGAAGACCGAGATGAGAGGTGGAGCCTTCCTTAAGGGTAAGGAAGGACGGGTAGGTTTTCGAAAAAAGGGCTACTAAGCTCCATCCCCGAAAAGTAGCTTAAATAAAAGGGGAGCGGCAACCGTTCGCCCGATATATCTATATTTTATTCCATATATCTTCTTCCATACAGCTTACCTAGCAAGGCCTGCTTCTGAACGATTCGATATAGTTTCTTCCAATCCGCCTCCTTCAAAAGAAGTATGTATATTCTTCTCAGAACCAATGCAGAATCGCAAGAAATCAAAGAAAATCTTTTGTTGTTTCAACATAAAGTTGTATTTTTGCACGCATGAAGCAAGCCATACGCATCATATTATCCTACATAGCAGCTATCATCCTCCTTCCGATAGCCTTGCTATGTAAGTTTTTCCGAAGAAAGTAATCCTACTTTTTTCGGAAAGGATTCTTGTATATTCCCAAGAGCTGCTTACCGAAGTAATAGAAGAACTGCATGTCATCCACGAAGTAACGCTTGAAGAGGCGCTTTGGTTCCTTCATGCAACGATACAGCCATTCCATACCAATCTTCTGCCAAATCTTAGGCGCACGTTTCAATGTTCCTGCCTCGAAGTCGATGGTAGCACCAAGAGCCATGAATACCTTTACTCCAGGCATCTTATCACGATACTTCATTATCCACTTCTCCTGCTTAGGCGCACCCACACCAACGAGCAGCACATTTGCACCACTCTCGTTCACGATGCGAACCAACTTCTCACATTCATCCTCATGCTTCTCGAAGCCAAAGGAAGGAGAATGAGCACCAACCACCATCTGGCGCCCCACCTTCTCATTGATGCGCTCCATGGCCTTAACAGCAATACCCTCCTTGGCACCAAGCAAGAAGATCTTGCAGTCAGCATCATCCTTATGATACATATAATAAGAGGTGAAGAAGCTGGAACCCGGAATCGCTTCCTTGATTGGAGTCTTCAACAACTTGCCGAACAGGTAGAGGATCTTGCTGTCACACACCACCCATTCCGACTTCTGATACACATCATAAAACTCCTTGTCCTTCTGAAGCTTAATCAGATGGTCAAGATTAGGAGTCACGAGAACACCCTCATTCAGGTTCTCCAAGAGTTCCTGACGAGTTATGTTCAGAATATCTATATTTAATACTTTAATAAATTCCATAGCATTATTTTCCATTTCCTTCATCTTTTGGTTTTAATGATTCTTTAACTTCATCTGACAACATTTCATATAGCTTTGCACAGATTTCATCGCCATTCTTATGCTCATTGATATATTTAATAATACCATTCGCTATTCGGTAGCTTTGGTTTACCAAAGGCATATAAAATTTTGAATAGTTATATACCAATGTCCGAGATTCCGAATCATTCAAGAAAGCATATTCAATAAAGTTTTGAACGAAAGTTTCTACATTAGGAATCTCTGTACCAAGTTCTGGTATATAATACCCAAAACAATTAAACTCATCGACAGACGCATGCCGACTTCCTACAGTAAAGCTATTCCTTGCCAGATTTATCAACGGCAAATAATCTTCTTGCTTTATATGCTCAATAAGATTACTTACAAAATCATTTTTTATTAAGCTTATGTCATGATTCTCGCAATACAAGTTAAAGATATTCTTCAAACCATCCAAGACATATCCATCAGTATGAGGCCAAACATTTGTCCCGAGAAAACAAACAACAAAATCTTTCCAGTATCCATTGATGATAGTACCATTCGTACTGAAAATTTCATGCACTCCACTTTCCAAAAGATTTCGTCCTACAGACACTATCCATTGTACTAATTTACAATCTGTTTCTTTCAGATTAGTAAACAAACTACTAGGAACATAGTTAGTGAAATCTTCTTTTATACTATCCTTATCTTCTTCTGACAAATCATCCACATATAAACTGAAATAGTTTAGCACACTTTCCCATGGCAAAGTAGTTGCGGTTTGAATAGAAGATAGAACATTTAGCTTGGTTACAATATTCAAATAACCTTTAAGTTTCAGTTCAATAATTCTCTGTGCCAGCCTCTTTCTGGTTTCATAAACGTTATTTAGGTTCACGAAAATATCATTGAAACTGTCATATTTTACGCTGACATGAGCTAATTTATCTAGATTTATATTCTCTATTAGTGGTGTCTTTGCGGCAAGAATCATAGAAAGGAAAACAAAGTCCCAATAACCAGTTTTGTTGACATATTCATCCTGTTCATATACTTCAGCATACAGGTTGCTTAAGACTTCTGCTTTAGGAAGATTTCTTCTTAAGACAGTTTGTTTTTTAATTTGGTTATAAACAAAGGAAACATAATATAGCAAAGTGCAAACATTATCTTTTTCAACCTCTCCTTCATTTATGAGGTGTGAACAAAAGTCTAATAATGGTATAAAATCATACCTTAGGTCATTTGTAAGATATTCTACCAGCTCTGGCAATTTGCAAGTCTTCAGATTAGAATCAGACAAGTAAGCCATCAATTCTTTGCTGGAAGTATAGACATGAAAGTCCAAATACTTATCTTTTGCTTCATAAAGATACCCCCAGAATATTTCAGCAGATGTACTTACCCAATCATCTGTCGAAAAATCATATTGGATAGAGTTGGCAGTTACAAATTGACGCAAAGCGTCCATCGCTATATAATAGTCCTTTCCCTTGAACTCTGGATGTGTCTGTAACTTTTTGACTATATTACTCACCAATCCATACTTATATTTGTCAGAACAATGAAGCAAGAGTAATTTTGGTTCATCAGTCAATGTTTGTTTATCTATCCCATTTTCTTTCCATTTATTTACCAAGTAATCCCATTTATGTCTAATATTGTTTTTGTCCTCATCAGACAGGTTAGAGCTATCCAACTTCCCCAATCCGATGATATACCTATTTATAAGAGTAGGCGGTACTTTATTTATAACATTTGTCAATACTGTAACAAAATGAGGGTTCTCGGCTAACTCATTGATATTTTGGTTGCCATCGCCTTCAAAATAGGCACGCAAATAACTACGCATCGGTATTTGCATGGCCAGCCCATCATCACTCAATCCATAAGCTATCTTAGCCATATTAACCTTTGTCTTTTCATGATGCACAAATAATGCTCCAACATTTTGGAATATATCATTGCTCAATAAATATTCATCAAGTGCCCTGTCATTTCTATGATGACTCACTTTTCTACAAACATATAATGCAATATCAGCTAATGGTATTTTATCATTCCACATTCTTACCAAAGATACCATTTGGTTAAGGAAATAAATTACATCCCTTGGATTTGGATTAGGATTCAGCACTCTAAAAACTTGATTGATTCGATTTTCATCCTCATGTTTGCCAAAAGCCTCAACAAAATATGAATGAAACAACAATTCATAGTCGGAGATAACAGGAGGGGATACTCTATATACCATTGAAAATGTTTTCTTTATAAAGTTATCCCCAGTCTTTTGATCACCTCCCTCAGAAAATGCAGAAACTAAGTGCTTCTCATCATAAGGAATAATAACCCAAATGTTATTAAACGCTTCACCTGCAAAGAAAGAATATATAGAAGACCATAACTGTTTGACTTTCTCAGAAGCCAAACGATCCATATTGTCAAAAACGAGAATCAATTTTTGCTTATGATTGCTGCCAATATAATCGGAAATAGCTTGCATCCAATTTCTGAATTCCTGTATAGATGGTTCTTCACTACTCACATATTCCTCTGTTACTTTCTCTGCATCTGTTTTGCTAACATATTGCCGCAAAGACCTAAAAGAGCAATCCATCAAAGCATAGAAGACTATTATTATAGCACCAAGAATATAAGGAATAGCAAACACATATGGATAATAAGCAAAACTTTTGCCAAGAATTTCTTTTACACAGACATAAGAAGTTCCAGAATAAACGACCATTACAAACAGCATCCATAGGGTAAATGAAGTAATACGGACTGTAGGTTTTAATGTAGTAATAGTCTTGTTAGACAAAAGATAACTTAAAAGAGTGCTCCATTTGTCCTCCTTCACTTCACCATTGCGCAGTCTTACCTTACCTTTACCTACCAAAAGTTCATTTTTGATAAGCTCTGTTGTCAAGACTTCAAGAATAGCCCTACGCTGTAAATCTTCTTGATGACCCCAAGCATCATAAGTAAATAGATAATAGTTCTTATTAAAATTATCTATAGTACTTAACTGCTTGATAACATTTGATTTTCCAGATCCCCAATCACCCTCTAATCCAATGATATGAGGGAGTTTACTACAGCTATTTATCGTATCATAAATAGCTGTAGCAACCAAGTGCTGAGACTTCCCTTCAAAAAAATCTTTACCCTCAGGCGTGTTAGATATATAATTTACTATCATAATTGAAACTTAGATTACATTTTAATTCTTTTTTCAATAAAGGGGAAGTCATAAATCACATATAGATTAATGGATTACTTCCCAAATTCTTTAATTCTCTGTTCCTCTTTCAAAGAGCAAACAAGAAGTTGTCCATGCTTCTCGGCTACGATATAGCCATCCAAGCCTTGAACTACCACCTTGCTTTCGTCGGCAGCATGAACCACGCAGTTCTTGCATTCATACAAACGGATGTCCTTGCCTACCTTGGCATTGCCAGCCTCATCCTGTGGGAGTAAGGTACGGAGGCTACCCCAGCTGCCTAAGTCGCTCCAGCCGAACTCGGCTGGCAAGGTATAGATTTCCTTCGACTTCTCCATTACGGCATAGTCAATGCTTATCTTCTCGCAGGTTGGGAAGAGTTTACCGACTACCTCTTTCTCCTGTTCAGTATAGAAAGAAGGTGCCATCTCGTCCATGATGTTGGCAAGATTTGGCTGGAAGGTACGGATTGCCTTGCTGATGGTATCGATGTTCCATACAAAGATTCCAGCATTCCAATAGTAATTGCCAGCGGCAAGGTATTGCTCGGCTGTCTCCAGGTTTGGCTTTTCTTTGAATGCCTCAACCTTATAGATTTCATCTACGGACGTTGGCTCTGCTGAGGCTATATAGCCATAGCCTGTTTCTGGGCGGCTTGGCTTGATACCGATGGTAACGATGGCGTTCTTGTCGGATGTATAGCTCAATGCCTTGCTGAGTACTCGCTGATACTCCGAGGTATTGATGACCAGAGCATCGGATGGTGTCACCACGATGTTGGCATCAGGATGCTTCTTCTGGATCTTCCAGCAGGCATAAGCAATACATGGAGCGGTATTGCGAGCCTCCGGCTCTGATAATATGTTATCTACAGGCATGTCAGGGATTTGCTCCTTGACAATGCGAATGTATTTCTCGTTTGTCACTACCCACATGTTCTCGACAGGACAGATTGGCTTCAATCTATCTATTGTCAATTGAATGAGGGAACGGCCGACTCCCATCACATCAATGAACTGCTTTGGGTAATCGGGGGTTGACATAGGCCAGAAGCGGCTACCTACGCCGCCGGCCATGATTATGATTTGAATATCGTTAAACATTCTTTACTTAAACATTTTCAAATACAATGCTTTCAAATCTCCAAATACTTTCTCTGGAAAGAAGTCCTGAACCACTTTGTAAGCTTTTTCACCTTGTTTTCTAATCGCATCACGATTTTCAATATAAAACTTGATAGCATCAGCTATAGCCTTTGTATCGCCAGGCTGAACCAAGATACCATTTTCACCACTCTTGATAATCTCAGGAATTCCCCCTACAGGAGTAGATATGACAGGATGACTATAAGCCATAGCTTCAAGTATAGCAATAGGCAATCCCTCGTTGTAGGATGGCAAAATATAAACATCTTCCCAATTCAAACAATCGATTTTCTTCTGACCTGCAATCCAACCTTCATATGTTATAAAAGATTCCAAGCCATTCTCACGAATATAAGCCTTGATATCACCATCTACCTCATTACCTCCCATACGAAGTAAAAGCTTATCGGCAAAATACTCCTTATTGTCCACAATAGCTTTTAATAAGTCGAATCCTCCTTTTCGCTTGCTAATTTCCCCCATATACATCAGATGCAACTTACCATCTTCTGTATGTTTGCCTGGAACCATCTCAGGAGGTGACACTATGTTATTAAGAACATAAAGCTTATCCTTGTCCATTCCGATAGAAGCAAAATACTCTTCCCATGACTGTGACAACACGATTAAGGCATCACACTTTCGAAGTGTATCTGTAATCGCTTGCTTATCATCCGAGCCATCATAATATTCTACGAAATCAGCAGCATGTTCATGCAGAATCACCTTCTTGCCACATTTCTTGGCAAGTCCAATAAACAGTTTGCATCTTTCAAACGATGCATTGGCGGCACCATGGATATGCACTATCTTGATTCTCTTGTCAAACGTCAGCAAGAACCAAATTCTTACCAAAGCTTGCAAGGCATACCATGATTTCACCGCTTTGTTTCCCAACTTCCAAGTAGGTATAAATCGCATATTCTCTATATACTTATCATACGACACGAGAACAGCCGTCATACCTCCCTTTGTCTTCTTAGATACTCCCAAGAAAAGGACTTTTGAGGATATTTCTTTATTTATATATGACATAAGTTGCTTGATTTTAATTTTCTCTGTTTCCATTTATATCAGCTATTTGTTTTCAAATATTCTTTCCATGGTTTCAGTCTTGCTATTTCCATAGAATCGTCTCCATCTCTTGCCACTCTGATGCGGATGATTTCTATATTCTGTTTTGTATAGACACAAATTTTCTTGCCCAATTTCAAAATAGGCGCAGGACTTCCGCTTTGAATAATCTCATCAATATTTGTATAAAGGTGATATTTTGAACCTTCTAACGATCCCATTCCGTTGAATTTTACATCCTCAACACCCACTTCCAATGTTTCCATCTTCAACAAGTCTGATTTCTTTATGATAAAAACAACAGAATAAGCAGAATTGCTTTCTATCACAGGTATTTTACCATAAGAACACGTATTGTTAGTATAATCATACGTCAAAATTGATTTCTTATTATACTTCACATCTATGCCACCCAAGTAAACACCCATAGATAAGATAAGGCATTCCTTCGGAATTTGCAGTTTATCCAAGGCGGCAAACAGATTCTTCTCACTGATGCGTAAATCTACAAGAGGCTCTATAAATGAATAGCAACTATCAATGTATCTTGCAACTTTCGTATTCAAGGCTTGCAATAAAACTTCAGGGAAATTACTCCATCCTTTATACCCATCCTTGCTGCTTATATCTACGTCCAACTGATATTCAATTGTCATTTCGATACTTGTAGCCCCCCAGATTCTCTTTTCCTCTTCATTAGGCATATCTGCCAAAACCTTGCTTTTGTTGTCAGCTTCTGCCAGCAGCGACTTTAATTCTTCAAACTTATCGGTATCTAATTCAGGATTGTTAATATGGAACTGTATCCTTGCATTTATCTTTTCTATCAATCCATCTAAGAGTTTTATCACTTCGCTTTTTTCTGGAGTTACAGGAAGATAGATTTCCGATATACGATTGTCATCATACCAATAATTTACAGTATAAAGAATCCGTTCCACAGTTCCTTTTAAATCCTTTAATCCTCTTAAGTCATAACCATCGATATTTGGCAATTGCATAGGATCGCAATAGCCGATATTATAGTCATTATAACTGTAAAGACGCATAATCAACAAGGTAAAATAGCGATACAATTGCAGCAATATTGTTTGGTCAGAATTAACATCATTGGATATTCCATTCATTTGATATTTACCAGTAAGCTCCCAAGGTCTGTCGGATAGATGCTCAAATCTAACCATATGAAAGAATATTTGATTTAAAGACCCAGGTATCAAATCAAATTTCCTTGGACTAACATTATCTGTCGTTAATATATAATGTAGCCATTCATTTTTTCGCTGATACACCAGCATGGCACCCAAAGCATGATGAAATTCCAAAAAACGAGCTTGATTTTTAAATACATATTTCGAAGCATCACTTCGCAGATTTTTGACAATAAGACCGCAATATGAGATAGCAGCAGACCAATATTGCTGAAACCATTCCGTATTCTCAGATTCCATTATTTTATTTAGTGAATGCCAAATTGTAGCATAGTTGTTTTCGCCATTAAAGCCCTTGCAAAATATATTATAGTACACTTGTACCAAGATGTTGTCATAGCATAATGGCTTCAATGTTTCATCGGTTGACAAGTCTGTAATCCGTATAAAAGTATTTTGCAAAAGTGAAGACAGATTATAGTATTCATACCCCACAGGTATCTGCTCTAATGTTGCCGCATTTACTAAATACCCCTTGCTAATCCTATAAACATCCATGTTGTTTCTTTCACATGAATACCTCATCAAATCCACAGAAGCCATCAGCAATTCTCTATCAACAGGAAGATGCTGTGATTTATGACATTCAAATAAAAGTCTACTCAAATCATCTGGATTATAATATGTTTGGATAACTCGAAACATATAAAGCATAACAAATACTAATGCTAAAACAAATAAGCAATGTATTGTTTCTACCCCTATATTTACAATGCTATTGTCAGAAAACAGCATAATAAAAGGAGCTAAAAATGAAATGATTATAGCCGTTATCAATAAAAGCCGATACAGCTTGAACACTGGTGCTTCTTGGAATCGTTTTGCCAGTACCGTTGATTGGTATTGATCGTCAATCTTCCTTATATTCTCCAAGAACAAAGGATAGCAAATACCAAGTATAGTACCTATTAACTATACCAAGAAGCTGAAAGTATAATTTGTAAAGTCCAAACTCATACCCATAAGGCAACTATCATTTATGTACTTTATCAACAATTACTATCACAGAATCAGATTTCATCTCTTGAAGATTTTTTTGAATACTCTTCAAGCTATCAAATATCTTTTCATTCAATGTATCAGACAACTCTATCTGTATATTTATCGCCTCAACATGAGTATTCTGTTTTGGTGTCTCACTTGTCAGACGTTCAATAACAGACCAAGAACATCTGCATATCAAGAAGCTCAGAACTACGAATATCAAAGATAAGACAAAAATAAACCAGTTGTTCTTAAGTACAGTTTTCATTTCCATTTCAATACAACTTTACCACTTCCTTCCAATTATAATCCCCCTCCCCAAATGTCTGTGAGAACAAGCGAGAAAGGCATTTACATAAGAAAGAAGCAAACAACACTATTATTACCATGATAGGCAAGTTCAATGGAAAAATGACATTCATTTTTGTAGTGAACACACTGTACTGTATAAGATAAGATTCCAAGCAAAGACCAGAAATCGTCATAATTATAGTATATCCAATCTTCTTAGAATACAATTTCTCCCAAAACTTTGCATGACACCATTTGTAGAAGTAATACACAATACCCATCAGAGGCAAGAGCGTAATAATTTGATATGGTGCAACAACTGCATATTTCATCGCAGCAAATTGAATTCCATAGAAGAATAACAGACTAGCTATCATCTTCAAGAAATCAAATACAGCATGAAACTTCAAATCCTTGCGCTTCAATCCCATCCATGAGCCAAACAGCATGAATGCAAAATAAGGAATCCAACGAAACAAGGTTGTAATTCCATACAATCCCTTCTCACCAGTCTCATACTTATATGGGAACCATAAGGCATATACCAGTAATGCGACAACTCCCGTTAGAACTATAATGTGAGGAATATACTTGACCGCATATTTCTTAATCCAAAAAATCAGGACATAATAAATCATTATTGCAACGACAAATTCCCCCCCCCATAATGCCGACAAGCCCAGCGAGCCTTCGTTTCTTAGCAAAGTCCCCATCACAACACAAACAAATACAGAAGGATAAATTCTGTTAATTCGCCGTTTATACCAGTTTGCGAAACTTAGCACCCGCTTACTTAGGAGCAATGTATATCCTGAGGCAAAGAGAAAAAGCACATCACCAATGGCGCCACCAGTGGCAAGCATTTCATACTTTCCATATAGTACATCCATGTGGCTGTTGATAATCAAGAATACAGCCAAGAACTTCAAAATGTCAATACTACAATCTCGATGTTCTATCAATGACGCTTTAATTACACTAACATTCATTTTTCCACTACATACTTTTCTAGTTTGTCAATTAACGACTTACTTTTGACAGAATCAATTTTTCTACAAAAACAATTGTCACTATCGACAATTTTCTTGTAATCACATTCTTCCAAAAACTTAGGAGGTGCCTTAACTGTCCAATCTACATAACGCAGATTGTTTTTAACTATCTTTTCTCGATATTTAGAATTCCATAAAACCGTTTGGAAAAACACCTCTTCACCACAAGTCGTATCAGATAATCTTTCTAATAAATCTTGGGCAACATCACCAAACAAACATTCTTCAACAGCCCCTTTTGGCAACGAACAATAAACAGCCCCACATGCCATTTTATACATAGGTAAAGGTCTCTGTTTTATGAATATCCATTGATACAAATAAAAGCCAAAATTAGCAATTCTATTCATTGGCTTTCTCACATCACAAAAAGATGCCAATGTTTTATATTTCAATATATAAAAACCACCATGCCACCAATTCTTTTTGGGAAGCATATAGAAATCCAAATAACAAGTATCCTCTCTAAATTTAGAATCAAAAGAAGATAAAGGACAAGCAAAGAAATCTTGCCCTGTACATAAATGGAAGAAATCATATTCCTTACCACTTGAATAAGCCTCTTTCAAAAGAAATAAAAAAGCCTTCAAATGCTCTACGCCCCCCCAGAATATGTTATACACAGAGAACACTTTAGCTCTTGCAGAAAGAGCCGATTTATCTATCGTTGATTTTTTATCCAGATGAACATAAAAATCGAAGTTTTTAGGTGCTAGATTGATGAAACGATTTATTTGTTCCACATCCTTATAAGCAGTCATTACAACACAGTGATTCATACCTTAAAATTTTACAAAAGATTTGATTATATTTTCAGAACATTCCAAAGAATACTTATTCATAAACAAAGAGCGACTTGCAGGGATAAACTTAGCCTTAGGGTGCTTAATCAAACTATTAATTTGCATTACAAAGTCTTCTGCAGAGCAACATGCTATACCACATTCTTCACAAATATCAAATCCACAAAAAGCTTCATTCGTACCTATAACAAACTTGCCCCACATCAAAGCCTCTGCTGTTTTGGTTTTCATACCTGAGCCTTCAAATATTGGTGCTACGACTACATCACAATTACGATAATAATACCCTAAATCTTCTACAAAACCATGAATTTCCAACTTAGGAGAAGGAGAAAAGCTCAACTTTTCCATTCCAGCACCAACTATCACCAATTTTGTATCAACAAATGGTAACACCTTATTAACAAACCACTCTATTCCATGCACGTTTGCATAAAAATAGCTACCAACAAAAAGCAATGTTAGAATTTTTGAAGATTTCTCCACAGAGTCTCCATCTTCATAAGTATCGGGCAAGGAAGATGGTAATAACACTATTGATGCTTTTGGGTTCTTATTTCTCACAAAAGCGGCATCTCTTTCTGTCAAAGTCACGATTGTGTCAGAATAGAAAATTGCATCATTTTCTGCTTCATAAATTGGTCGATATTTAATCGGATAAAAAGGTAAATCTCGTAGAGCAACCTTTGTGAAGTTTCTCTCGATATTATGAAAGAAGCATACGACATGACCTTTATATCCGTTATCTTTCAGAACTTTTGCCAATGCCCCAAAACAACTACCATCAATCCATAGCATATCGAAATTATCTATTCTCCTCAAAACTGCATCCACAATGTCTTTCGTTAGACCACCAACATAATTATATCTTATTCTGTTTACTATGTTTCCTATACTTAAAGAGGATTTTGCTATCAGATACTCAGAAACATTATCCTTGCCAAACACATTACAAAGAACTTTTAAATTTCTTTTAGCAATGACATAGCCACCACCAGCTTTGTCAAAGCAACTTCCTATAAATAGAACTTTCATTTTTATATTGATTTATTTTTCATCTGTCCTAATTTCATAAAAGGGAGAGAATTATATAATATCCACGTAAAGTAACACTCTGCATTTCCTAAGGTCAGCAAAAGAATAACACAAAGAATCATTTGAGTTTGTCCAAAGGCTTTCTGAAATCTTTTACCTGTAAAGAATAGCCATACCCCAAAAGGCAAAAGTCCAAAAGTTGCGATGAAGTCTGTAACGCCAGATCCTGTGCCATAGCCACCTTCATACTCTATTACTGATTGCAAATAGGGATGGTCAGCATACCTAATAGATGGAGTTGTTGTATTTCCTATAATCGGATGCTTGGAAATATAATACAAATCAAGAGCTGTTGTAGAAAAACGAGAAAGACTTGTACTTCCCTCTTTTGACTCAATATCACTTGCTGCATTAAATTGTTCTTGAACCTTTTCTCCAATAAACGGAATGTTCATAGCAACTGTATATGCAACAAACAATACCACTGCTAAAGAAATAATCTTTGTTGGCTTCATCTTTTCTCTATAAAAGTAGAATAAATATATAAAGAAAAAGACCAAATACCCTTGTGTGCTAAAGGTGGTAAACAATGCGATATAGATAACTATCATTTGCCTTTTATAGATTCTCCACAACTCTCCCAAATCATTAAAGAATAGCAATAACAGTACACAGATATTGCCTGCAAACGCCCCAGGCTCCCAAAATGGACCGCAATTTCTATTACGTATAATTTCATTCCATCTAACACTCCACACAAATATACCTTTGTATGCATCATTATTTAGAAAGCCAATATTCGGAATTAAATTTATCTGCATTAACATATAGCATGGAATGGCTATAACACATAATATATATATAGCTTTAAAATAGGCATATTTAAATTTTTCCCCTAATAACGTACAGACAAACCATGCCGAATAAATAAGCTGTAAAGACTGTGAACTTACTACGCCAAAGTAATATTTTTGCAATAGAAACACTAACAAAAATGATGACAAGAAAAGAACTAGAGACCTATCAATCTTAACCTTTCCCTTTATCAAGAAAGGCACAGATATTAGAAGAATTACCAATGTTTTATAAGGTAAAATTTCACTGTTCGGGAAGCCACACATTATGACAAAAATAGACATTAATATTATCTCTATTTTTGTCAATTTTATAATATTACCATTTAAATCTTTCATATCAAGTTTTTACTATATAAAGAAATGACTTATACTATCTCAAAAGGTCAATGTCTCTATCAATTTGCCAAAATTAGTCAACTCTCCATTTTTAGTATAAGGCTCATATTTCGTCCTCCAAGAAAGTTTATGAATTGGAAGTTTCCAAATCATTGAATCTGAATAACTTTCATTCATTAGTCTTGACAACTGTAATATATCCCCCTGGTCATAAGGAAATTCATCAATAATTTGTTTTGCCTCTGGACACAATTCATATATTACCACTAGCAAATAATCCAATAGCAAATAATCCAATACGACATTTTGATTTTTGCAATAAGCAAAAAACAAATCTCTCATATTTTGAAATATACAAAGAGTATTTCCACCTATCAAATAGCTAGCCCAACGAAAAGCTGATACATACTGACTATCCGCTGACAAATACTGTTGTTTACTTGTGAAGAACTGCAAATTCCTTAAATTCATCATTTTTTGAGTCACCAAGCAGGTAGAATCTATCCATAATCCTCCATACTTAGACAACAAACTAAAACGAAGTATATCAGAAAAGTGTGTTATCGAAATACGGTTAGAGTCCAACATTTTTATAATATAATCTGGAATTTCTACATAATCACGATAATTATGACTAGATATCACGATAAGTTCTTGATCTTGCAACAGATTTTGCCTTAGAGATTCTAGACATACTTTAGGAACTAAAGGCATCATCCTTTCACCTTGCCACCAACAAACCCAAATCGGATATTTCTCACCAAAAGAAATATTTCGACCTGCAACACCACGATTTTCATCTATTATATAGCCATAATGCTTCTTTAAATAATTGACGATAGTATAATGTTTTAACAGATTTCCGTATTTGCAAGGCAACAATTTTCCTAACATTGGAACAATACCTATCGCCCCCATCACTTTCACATAACCACTCAATGTTTTTACCTTTTTATTAATTGCAGAGAAATCTGTCTTCCATCTAAAACGTCTTACCAAACCATTTTTTATTTTTGCCACATAATTTTGCTTCTTTAGAGAAACGCCATTATATTCATCAGGAAAGAACTTTTGAAAGACTTCTAAACGTTCCTTTCTACCTAAATCTAAATGAGCAAATGTCGCACCATCATGATTAAATTTACAAACATCAACATCTATAGAACGATACGTTTTCTTATACAGCAATAATGTTTCTACGCAAAATTTCCAATCACTCACAAGTTTAAGTTTCTCATCATAAGGAAAACTCAATAATAACTCTCGTTTGATAAAACTTGCTTGATGACTTAAAGAACGTTTTACTAGCAAACTCTTTGTAATACACTTTGGAGCAACAACATAATCTATCACTTTTCCATCTTTCAAAGATATTTCATTGCCACAAAGATAATCAAAGTTATCATTGAGAAAGAAGGACACCTGCTTCAAAACTAAAGGGTTAGCAAATATATCTCCTGCATTCATAAAGATACAATACTCCCCACTAGCCATTCTCACAGCCTTGTTCATTGCATTATAAATGCCAGAATCAGGCTCACTTATCCAATGGGATATGCTCTTATCATATTTTTGGATAATATCTAAAGTACCGTCATTGCTCACACCATCCACAATAATATACTCAAAATCATCATACTTCTGAGCAATTACTGAATTTATTGTACTTTCTATGCAACTAGCAGCATTATAAGATATTGTTATAACCGATATTTTCATTATTCGACTTATTTTAACCAATATTCAATCCTATCAAATTGCCTTTTATATAAAAGGACATGGGTTTCCCTTAAATACATACCTCATGTTTTTGGGGCGATTTCCTAAAAAATGCGCTGGTACCCCCCCCATATAGTGTAAATGGAGGCACATCTCTTGTAACAACGGCCCCTGCTGCAACAACAGCTCCTTCACCAATGGTTACATCATGTAATATGACAACATTAGGACCAATCCAAGCCCTATCTGAAATTTTTACTGGCCCATAATGTTCCTTTGTACATGCAAAATCAGGGTCACGATAATCATGCTGCAATGTCCATATGCTAACATTAGAACTAATGTTTACATTGCTACCTATTTCCAATCCTGCACGAGCATCAAGTATTGCATTATCCCCTATAATACTACCCCTTCCAATTTTCAATTCCAAAGGATTACGGATTTCACACCCACTATATATTATCACATCTTCAGCTAAATTCACCCCTTGAATATTGCGATAAAAGAATTTACGAATAAAGTGGCTATGAATTTGTCCTATCCAAAATATAAAAAGCCTTTCTAAGTACCAAGAATATTTTTCACACACTTTCACCAAGAATCGATTACAAGACTTCTTTCTGCGTATAAGAGACACACTTATTGATAATGGAGAAAATAGTAGCATCACTAAAATTCTGTGAAAATATAAACAACAGAATACAAATAATAAAACTAAACACATACTCATTCTTTCTAAATCCATTTACAAAAGATAATTATCAAAAAATTTTTTATAATTATTATAGATTACCAGACCATTTCCTTCGGATTGTCTAATCCCTCTCCCTGAATGAAACAATTCACTCAATTCTGCTTCATTTGTAAAGGAAGGTACAGTAAAATCTTTATACTTGTCTTTAACATTGTTGGACGAATATCTCATAAAAGGATACCCCATAGCCTCAAATTCAAACAAAACAGTAGAATTTGAAACTATACACAAGGCACATTCACCCATAAAATCAAATAAAGATTTTTCTTTCGGGCAAATCCACCCATACCTACTATCTATATTAAGATTTTCCATCTTTTCTTTAGGGTAAGAAGGATGAAAACGTGCTATATACCTATAACCTTCTTTAAGACAGAATTTATTCAGTATATCTATCATACTCTTATTATTTTCTTCTTCAAAAACTCCATCCAGAATTAAGCCTAAAATTTTTGACTCAGAAGCATTTTGTATGTATGGCGCATTTATACACTTTGCACACCCCAATGTGACAAACTTATTATTAGGAATACCAGATTTAATTGCTTCATTTTTGGTAAAATCATTCCACCCTAAAAAGTATGTACTAACAAATGACTCAAACTCAACTCCACAATAATCCAAATTGTCATATAAAGTTGGACGTTTTGACAACATTGTTCCATGTTGTAGAGTTACGGTGTCAATACCTTTAAGTTGCATATATTGAGAAAGGAAGTTATCGATAGGTCTAGCATCATAAAAAAACACACACAATCTATATTTTGATAAATTCGGCAAAGTCTCTAATTCTTTTATTATATCAAGGAAAACCTCTAAATAAAGAACAGCCAATAACAATCCAAATTCCGGACATTTTTTTTTCAAAATACAGATCCATGAAAATAAGCTAAAAATACATACCAAACTTTTTTTTAAGCATAATCTTGGATTCCTATTTACTAGAAGTTCATTGTAGCTTTGCTTATCTACTGTATTCTCCACATCCTTCCACATTTTTATAATATCATCTCTAGCGACTTCACTCGTATTAATAAAAAGAATCGGCTTACTTGATTCATTTTTAATATACTTAATCTGATACGAGGTCATAAACATATTATAGATGACAGACAAAAATAGCCGAAAATTGCTATGCTTGCCTAATAATCTCTCCATTGTATTAGCATATAATAACAACTTGCTTAAATTATATGATTTAAAAGTTTCTATTTTCACGTTCTTACTCCTTCTTTTATCACTCTACATGGATTTCCGGCAGCTATTGAGAAAGGTGGTATATCTTTACAAACTACACTACCTGCTCCTATTACAGCTCCTTCCCCAATAGTGACACCCTTTAAAATTATGCAATACGCACCGATGAACACATTATTTTCTATGCATATTGGACTTGAAGCAACCTCATAATTATCACCTTTTTCTAGCCTCACTCTCCAATCCAAATTATGCGCATCAGTATCTATCATAACAGTCCCCCCACCAATCAATACATTTCTACCTATTGTAATTTTTTCATGTACCCATATTGAAGGAGAAGACATACCAACATTATCTTGTATTTCTAAAAGTGCATTATCTTCAAGAAGAAATGAAGCACGTAAATTTCTGCACAAGGGATTCTCCCCACCCCCAGATATTAATCTAAAATTATCTCCAATTAAAAATTTTGCACTTTTAGACTTTCTAATATATATGCCAAAATAGGCATCCAGATTTTTCCCAAATTCAACACCATTCAGCCAAAATTTCAAACAATTATATCGCTTCATTCCAAATATATGAAATCTTTTAGCTACATTTATTATACTTAAAAATATCGTAATTAATATTTTCTTCATTTTTGTCGACTCATTGGTTAATAATTAAATTAAAGAGGAATTTTAAAATTGTACTATCACGTTTTTCTTACATATTTTTGCAGGTTTACCCGCTATCAAACATTTCGATTCGTCAAAGCACTTATTACATAAGGAATTTGCTCCTGCCACACAATCGTCAGAAATAATGACAGTTCTTAAGCCTATCCATACATGATTACCTATAGTTATTGGCATTTCTACATTTGATTTTTTTTTAATTCAAATCAATGACAGAATGAAAATCAGTGTCCAACACTAATGTTTCCCAACTGAACATGACGTTATCACCAAAAGTAATATTCTTTATGCAAACAAAAGCCTATTTTCAACATTCCAGTTTTTACAGGTCTCTTAATTTTTATTCTTCCTTTTAAACTTAACAGACTTGTATTGTATCTTACCAATATCGGAAAATGCAGAGACTCTATTAACAAGAAGTAATGTAAAGACACCCAAAAACTTTTGTAAATACTCAACAAACATTCGTACATTCTTTTCATATTAATCGCTTATTAAATTTTCGACTTACCCACAATAATATCAATGGATTTATGCATAGAATAAAGTTGATTATCTCACGTTTTATATCTTTCTGAAATCTATCATTAAGAAGATATGGAATGTAACATCGTCTAAGATTCTTTCTTAGGAGCAAAAGTTCATTATAATATTCATCAGAATAAGCCATAAACATTTTAGACAATGTAGCCATATTTGAAGTAAAAGCACGTGCTTTTACAACATTTTCTATTTCTTTATCATTTAAAGAAGATACTAAGCTTGCAGATATTTCATCAGCTTTTTGTCTATCCAAACATCTGATATCAAATTTCTTTTCTGTATATATTTTCATGTTTGCAGACATATTGTTCTCCATATAATGATAAAGCTGTTCCTTTACATAACAAGTATTTTTGGAATGGAGCAAGTATGTCAACACGAAGATCTCATCCTCGCAATACTTGATATTTTCATTGAATCGTATGTTATATTCCTTAATAATAGATGTTTTAAACAACTTATTCCAAGGCCATCCCACGAACGATGTTGGAGTAAATAATACCTCAGTTCGGGATAATAAGTTCTGCATAAAAGTG
>ULTO01071592.1_pt1 | contig 24587 bp, 23 predicted proteins | sample 1957601 | NCBI WGS metagenome assembly ULTO01 (sample SAMEA4835734, study PRJEB28245) | human gut metagenome | biome: gut microbiome; material: fecal sample | place: Denmark | collected 2008 | reverse complement strand
GAACCGGTGGGAAGCCGTACCATTTCCAAATACACGGATTTGAATTTAAGCTCCGCCACCATCCGCAATGAAATGGCGGATCTGGAGGAAATGGGATATATCGTTCAGCCCCACACCTCTGCAGGACGTATTCCTTCCGATAAAGGATACCGGCTGTATGTGGACACCATGATGCAGCAGATGGATACGGCAATGCAGGAAAAATCGAGGGAAGTAGAGGAGTTAAAGGATCTTCTTCTTGAAAAAGAAGAGAAGATGGACCAGCTTCTGAAATCCGTGGCAAAGACCCTGGCGGTCAATACCAACTATGCGTCCATGATTTCCAGTCCCAGCTACAGCGGCAGCAGGTTGAAATTCATACAGCTTTCCAGAGTGGATGCAAATCAGCTGATCGCGGTCATTGTTTTAGAGGGCAACATTTTAAAAAACAGCATGATTTCCGTTTCGGAGGAACTGGACGATGAAACGCTGTTAAAGCTGAATGTGCTGTTAAATACCCATTTAAACGGGCTTCCTATAGAAGAGATCAATCTGGGCCTGGTAGCCAGGTTAAAGCAGCAGGCGGGCATCCACAGCGATATCGTGGGAGAGGTCATCGATGCGGTGGCAGAGTCCATCAAGGCGGATGAGGACCTGGAAATTTACACGTCGGGAGCTAACAACATCTTCAAATACCCGGAGCTGGCGGATCAGCAGAAGGCAAGCGAGATCATCAGTACCTTTGAGGAAAAGCAGATGCTTACCACCCTGGTACAGGATACGCTTTCCAAAGAGAATAATACAGGCATCCAGGTGTATATCGGAGATGAAACGCCGGTTTCTTCCATGAAGGATTGCAGTGTGGTAACGGCAACCTACGAGCTGGGAGAAGGAATGAAAGGGACCATCGGAATTATCGGCCCCAAAAGAATGGATTATGAAAAGGTTGTAGGCACCCTGCAGACGCTGATGAAACAGTTAGACGCGCTGTACGGGAAGAAATCATAGAAAGGGATGGAGAAATGCCGGATATAGAAAAGGAAACACAACAAAGCGGGCAGGCTGCTAATAAGCCTGATGCGGAGGAAGCTTCAAAAGCCGTGGGAAAAGAAGGAGAAAAGGTCTCCCAAGAGAGAAAAGAAGGCGCGGCAGGCGGAAACGCAGATAACAAAGGCGCGGACAAAAATCCGGGGGCAGATGCGGCCGGACAGGAAGCGTCTTCTGAAAAGGATAAGGATGCAGCTTCGGAAACTGCTTCGGAGGAATCGTCCAAAGAGGACGGGGAAGAAAGCGGAGAAGCAAAGGCTGAAGGTAAGAAGCTTTTCGGCAAGAAGGAGAAAAAGAAGGATAAGGCCCAGGAAAGGATTGAGGAGCTTGAGGATAAGGTAAAGCGTCAGTTAGCCGAGTTCGAGAATTTCCGCAACCGTTCCGAAAAGGAAAAGACAGCCATGTATGAGGTGGGAGCAAAAAGCGTTATAGAAAAACTGCTTCCGGTCATCGATAATTTTGAAAGAGGTTTTTTGACTGTTCCCGAAGAGGAAAAAGACAGCCCCTTTGTGGACGGCATGAACAAAGTATATAAGCAGCTGATTACCGAGCTGGACTCCATCGGTGTAAAGCCCATCGAGGCGGTGGGGCTGGAGTTCGATCCCAATCTGCACAATGCGGTAATGCAGGTCGAATCCGAGGAGTATGAATCAGGCGTAGTGGCCCAGGAGCTGCAAAAGGGATATACCTACCGTGATACAGTGGTAAGGCACAGTATGGTGGCAGTGGTACAGTAAACAATTAAAATTTTAATAGGGGTTTCCCCAGGAGGTAAACATTATGAGTAAAATCATCGGTATTGACTTAGGTACAACTAACAGCTGTGTGGCTGTTATGGAAGGCGGTAAGCCTACGGTAATTGCCAATCAGGAAGGAGCCAGAACAACTCCCTCTGTAGTGGCATTCACAAAGACGGGAGAAAGACTGGTAGGAGAGCCTGCAAAGCGTCAGGCGGTTACCAATGCGGATAAGACGATTTCTTCCATTAAGAGGGATATGGGTACTGACAGAGGACGTACCATTGACGACAAGAAATATTCTCCCCAGCAGATTTCCGCTATGATCCTTCAGAAATTAAAAGCGGATGCAGAGAATTATCTGGGCGAGAAAGTATCAGAGGCTGTCATTACGGTTCCTGCATATTTCAATGACGCACAGCGTCAGGCAACGAAGGATGCAGGTAAGATCGCAGGCCTTGAAGTAAAACGTATTATCAATGAGCCTACGGCAGCAGCTTTAGCTTACGGACTTGATAATGAAAAAGAGCAGAAGATCATGGTTTATGACCTTGGCGGCGGTACATTCGATGTTTCCATTATCGAAATCGGCGACGGCGTTATCGAAGTATTGGCTACAAACGGAGATACCCATCTTGGCGGCGATGACTTTGACCAGAAGGTTATCGACTGGATGCTGGCAGAGTTTAAGAAAACGGAAGGTGTTGATCTTTCCAATGATAAAATGGCTCTTCAGAGATTAAAAGAAGCGGCAGAGAAGGCAAAGAAAGAGTTATCCTCTGCTACTACAACCAATATCAACCTGCCTTTCATTACAGCAACGGCAGAAGGTCCCAAACACTTTGATATGAACCTGACAAGGGCAAAATTTGACGAATTGACCTCTGATCTGGTTGAGAGAACTGCGGTTCCCGTACAGAATGCCATGAAGGATGCGGGACTTAACAACTCCGATATCGGAAAGGTATTGCTGGTAGGCGGTTCCACACGTATCCCTGCAGTACAGGAAAAGGTAAAACAGATTACAGGCAAGGAGCCCAGCAAGACCTTGAATCCTGATGAATGCGTAGCTTTAGGCGCTTCCGTTCAGGGTGGTAAGCTGGCAGGAGATGCAGGCGCAGGCGATATCCTGCTTTTGGATGTAACGCCTCTTTCCCTTGCGATCGAAACACAGGGCGGTGTTGCAACAAGATTGATCGAAAGAAATACGACCATTCCGACCAAGAAGAGCCAGGTGTTCTCCACAGCGGCGGATAACCAGACAGCTGTTGATATCAACGTATTACAGGGCGAGAGGCAGTTCGCAAGGGATAACAAGTCCTTGGGTCAGTTCAGACTGGACGGCATTCCTCCCGCACCCAGAGGAATCCCTCAGATCGAGGTTACCTTTGACATTGATGCAAACGGTATCGTAAATGTATCCGCTAAGGATTTGGGAACAGGAAAAGAGCAGCATATTACCATTACCGCAGGCTCCAATATGTCCGATGCGGATATTGAGAAGGCCGTAAAAGAAGCTGCAGAATATGAAGCACAGGATAAGAAGAGAAAAGAAGCCATCGATACAAGAAATGAAGCCGATTCCTTCGTATTCCAGACAGAGAAAGCTTTAAATGAAGTCGGAGATAAGCTGTCCGACAGCGAAAAAGCTCCTGTGGAAGCAGATTTACAGGCATTAAAAGACCTTCTTGAGAAGACAAAGGATGAGCAGGAATTGTCCGACAGCCAGGTTGATGAGATGAAAGCTGCAAAAGAGAAGCTGATGCAGTCTGCACAGACTCTGTTTACCAAGGTTTATGAGCAGGCTCAGGCAGCAGGCGCGGCAGGTCCCGACATGGGAGCGGCAGGTGCAGGTCCTGATATGAATGCAGGCTCAGGCGCTCCGGAAGATGATGTGGTTGACGGAGACTACCGTGAAGTGTAAGATAGTAAACGGAGCAAAAATTTTATGATAAGAAACCCGGGAAGCATTGTTTTATGACAGTGCTTTTCGCGGGTGTTAGATTAGAGGAACAATTATGGCAGAACAAAAAAGAGACTATTATGAAGTCCTTGGAGTAGACAAAAATGCGGATGATGCCGCGATAAAAAAAGCATATCGTGTTCTGGCCAAAAAGTATCATCCCGATATGAATCCGGGAGATGCGGAGGCGGAAAAGAAATTCAAGGAAGCATCGGAGGCCTATGCGGTCCTTAGCGATCCCGAAAAGCGCAGACAGTACGATCAGTACGGCCATGCGGCATTTGACGGGGCAGGCGGAGCCGGCGGCTTTGATTTCAGCGGTATGGATTTTTCCGATATTTTCGGCGATTTATTCGGCGGCATGTTCGGAGGTGGCAGGAGAGCCAATAACGGCCCCATGAAGGGCGCTAATATCCGCACCAGCGTTTCCATTACCTTTGAAGAGGCGTGCTTTGGCGCGGAAAAGGAAATAGAACTTACCTTAAAGGATGAATGTAAGACCTGCCGGGGTACGGGGGCAAAGCCGGGAACCACCAAGGAGACCTGCAGCAAGTGCGGCGGCAAAGGCCAGGTTGTATTTACCAGCCAGTCTTTCTTTGGAACTGTCCGTAATGTGCAGACCTGTCCTGATTGTGGCGGAACCGGCAAGATCATCAAAGAGAAATGTCCTGACTGCCATGGAAGCGGGTATATATCAAGCAGGAAAAAGATCCAGGTTTCCATTCCTGCCGGCATTGATGCGGGACAGAGCATCCGCATTCGTGACAAGGGCGAGCCGGGTACGAACGGAGGTCCGAGAGGCGATCTTTTGGTAGAGGCTTTGGTACAGAGACATCCCGTTTTCCAGAGACAGGATTACAATATTTTTTCAACGGTTCCCATTTCTTATGCCGTAGCGGCGTTAGGCGGGGAAATACTTATTGATACCATTGACGGACGTGTGGCATATGATGTGAAAGCAGGCACCCAGACCGATACCAAGGTACGGTTAAAGGGCAAGGGCGTGCCTACCCTGCGCAATAAGGATGTGCGTGGCGACCATTATGTGACGCTGGTCATAGAGACTCCCACCAAGCTTTCCGCAGAAGCGAAGGAACTGATCCGCAGGTTCGACGAGGAAACGGGAGACTCTCTAAATGCGGTTAAAAACGCAGGAGAGAATGGCAAAAAGGGAAGCGGCGAAGGAAAAGATAAGAAGAAAAAAGGTTTTTTTAAATAATTTTTAACGAGGAAAAAGCCCCGGAATGATATGATTCTGCCAAACGGCAGGACAGCACAACGATTCCGGGGCTGAAATTTTGTGTTATTTCTGTCAGAAATCAGGAAAACAGCCATACTTGCGTGAATATCCGACGAATGCTGCGGGGAATCTGACTTTCGGAAATTCAGTAAGTAATGCCCCTTCCCGAATTGGGAAAGAACAGTGAAAGGATATAGTCTGTCAAAAACAGGCAGAGAAACAGGGCAAGGAAGATCTTTCTGGACTTCACGGAACGTTTATTCCAGAATTTTAAAAGTCTGGGGGAGAGAAAGCAGACCCAGAGAGAACCGGCAAACCCGAAGCCGAGAAAGGACAGAAGGGATATATAGCCGCTTATGTCAAAGGGAAGGGAAGAATAATCCCAGTAGCGGGTATGCCAGTAGGTGGACAGAGCCAGGCCGGTTATAAGCTCTAAAAGGCTGCCGATAATGCCGGAGAGGAAAAAAACTTTGACCGGGTGTTGGGAAAACCTTTTCAGAAGCAGGGAGAAAAGCAGTGCGCCGAAGCCGTATACGGGCAGCCAGGGGCCATAGAGGAATCCTCTGTTGCAGAGGGTGTGGTTTAGCACATAGGTTAAAAACACTTCCCACAAATAGCCTAGGATAGCGGCCGTAAAAAAGAAAAAAACATAATGACTGCAGCCTGTCCATCGGGAGCGGATAACCTTAAGAGTGTGTAAGGAAAATTTATTTTTCATGCTAAAAGTATGAGCGAGATGTGAGGAAATTATGCAATGATGCAACTTTGATGCAAAGATGTTTTATAATAGAAAAATCTTTCTTTTCTTATAAGCTAACGGTTTATGAGATGCAGGGGCGTTATAAGTCATTATAGAGAGGATAGATTTCAGCTATGAAGAGGATAAAAAAGTTATTTTACATACTAATGATATTTATAATATTTATGGCCATGCAGGGATGCGGAAGCATTCAGATATCAGCAAAAGAAGTGCGGGTTGAACTGGGCGATGAAGCTTCAAAGGAGATAGCGGATTATATATTTGTAGAGGATAAGTACAGGGAAGAAGTCGAACAGGAGGCATTCCTCGATCTGTCAGAGGTTGATGTGCACACTGTCGGAGAATACCGGGCAGCAGTTGTCTATAAAGGAGAGAAAGTAACAATTCCGGTTATTGTGGAGGATACCACGCCGCCGGAAATCTGGCTGAAGGATACGGGATTTAAAGACGGGGACCAGGTATGGGCCGGCGAACTGGTATATGCCAGTGATGAATCCGGTACAGATATCAGTGTCAGTGTAAACGGCAGTTACAGAGGTAATTTTGTTGTATATCCCGGAATGAAGCTGAAAGTGGAGGCAACAGATGCGTACGGAAACCGGGCCGTGAAGGAAATGGTTCCATATATAAGAAAAAAAGAAGTAGAAGGGACCGCAGACGGAAACCGTGTTATAGAGATTGGAGCGTGGGGGTATCCCATTGAAGAAATGTATTATGCAAATGAGGAAGCATATCTGGCGCTTAAGGAAACGTATGGGGAGATAGAATGGGAAAGTGAATTTGAAATCGGAAATATAGAGGAATACGATTTTTACAAGGGAAAATTCCGGGAACTTCTATTGAATGAAAAACCATATTATGATGAGGAACGGGATGAGGAAATATTTTTAAAGGACTATAATTCGACATATCCTGATTTGAGCAGTGCGGCTATAGACTACTATTTTTTTGATATGGATCAGGATGGCGCTCCGGAACTGGGGATAACAACTGTAGATTTTATTTTATTTATTAAATATGATAGGGAAACGGATAGATTTTTACTATGGAAGGAATATGAGTCAACCTACTATGAACTTAACGGAAGCCGGACAGTGCGGCATGACCATACATCTGTAGCCAATCGGCTGGAATATTCTTTTTATAAGCTTGATGAAAACGGAAATGAAATATATGCGGTTGGATTTATGACCTGTGCTTATGTTGATGAAGAGATTGACGATTTCAGGGAGGTATATCTGATTGGGTTTCCCAGATATTATATGAATGAAGATAGACAGATGGAGATTCCGGAGGATATTAAAAAACAAGGATATTCATATTATGACTGTTATTATTTTAGGGTAACTGGCGAACAGTATGATGAATTGACAAGAAGATACTTTGAAGCAGCAGATGCGGCGGATATAGAGATAAAAGAGATAACATATACCTATGACGAAATGATAAACTAGAGACAAAAAAGGTGCCCTCAGATTTCGAATCGTCTACGAGTATTTGAAGAAAAATTTTGACTATCTTTTCATCTGCTGATACAATAGCCATAGCAGATGATTACTTAAACAGCCATAGATTTAGGAGAAGAAAGCCATGAGATATTATAAAACGGCAAAAGAAGCCAAAGAAGTGCGAGACGCACAGGCGACAAAAACGGTTGCCGATATTATTTGTGAAGTACAAAAGCGTGGGGACGAGGCTTTAAAGGATTTTGCAATGAAATTCGATCATGCAGAGTTAAAGGATATCCGGGTAACAAAAGAGGATATTGATAAGGCATATGAACAGGTTGATGCAAAAACTGTGGAGAGCTTTAAAAAGGCGGCAGAGCAGATTTCCTTTTATGCAAAGGCACAGCTTGACTGCATCAAACCTTTGGATATACAGAGCCCTATAGCCGGTGTGGAATTAGGGCACAGGCTGATTCCCGTAGACGGAGCGGGACTGTATGTGCCGGGAGGCAGGTTCCCTCTGCCCAGCACGGCGCTGATGCTGACGATTCCGGCAAAGATAGCAGGCGTAAAGCGGGCGGCAGTTTGCTCCCCTGCCAATAAACAATTCGGCGCCATCCATCCGGCGGCATTGGTGGCCATGGATATAGCGGGAGCCGATGAGATCTATACGGTAGGCGGCGCCCAGGCAATTGCGGCAATGGCTTACGGAACGCAGACCATTGCAGGCGTGGATCTGATCGCAGGCCCCGGAAATCGTTATGTAACGGAAGCAAAGCGTCAGGTAATGGGGACGGTGGGGATCGATTCCCTTGCAGGTCCCAGCGAAGTACTGATTGTGGCTGACGAAACAGCTAATCCGGAATATGTTGCCATCGACCTTTTGGCACAGAGCGAACATGACGCCTTTGCCAAATCCGTTCTGGTCACAACGGACGAGAGCAAGGTTCCTGAGATCCTAAAGGCTATGGAAGAACTTTCCGCAAAGCTTTCCACGGGAGAAGCGGCGATGCAGAGCTTTGAGGATAACGGCATCATTATCATTGCCGATGATATGGAGGAAATGGCACAGATCGCCAATGAAGCGGCGCCTGAGCATCTGGAAGTACATACAAAGGAACCCAGGGAATACAGTCAAAAGCTGTATCAGTTCGGCTCTCTTTTTATCGGGGAGGACGCCACCGTAGCATTGGGAGATTACTGCTCCGGTACCAATCATACCCTGCCTACCATGAAAAACGCAAGATTTTCTGGTGGCGTATGGGTAGGAACCTTCTTGAAGACCTCTTTTGTGCAATATATTACAAAGGAAGGGTTGAAGAATCTGTCGGAGACCTGTATGAACATGGCCCGTACGGAGGGACTGGCAGCTCATGAAATGTCGGTTGCCCTGCGCCTGAAATAAAACGAAAGTAACAGCGGCGGCATAGTGGCTGCAATAAAGGATGAAAGCATAGTTATGAAGTGGAAAAAACTGACCATTAAAACGGTAACAGAGGCGGAAGATATTATTATTTCCGATCTGTATGACATCGGCCTGGAAGGCGCCATGATCGAGGACCATGTGCCTTTAAGCGCGTGGGAGAAGGAGCAGATGTTTGTGGACATCCTTCCCGACGGGCCGGAGGACGACGGCATTGCATATCTCAGCTTTTTTGTGGAGGTGCCGGATGAGGAAGATCAGGCTTTGGCGGCGGAAGGTACGGAAAACGGGACGCTCTGCGCCGGGCTGGGAGAGGGTATTGACAATTCCTATTTTTGTGTAAGCAGTGGACAACCTGTGGACATGGAAACTTTGGTAAAAGCAGTGGAGGAAAGGCTTCAGGCGATCCGTCAGTATATGGACATCGGCGAAGGAAGCATTGTGATCTCCGAAACGGAAGATAAGGATTGGCTGAACAACTGGAAGGAATTTTTCCATCAGTTTTATATTGACGATCTGCTGGTTACGCCTTCATGGGAAGAGATAAAGCCTGAGGACCGGGATAAGAAGGTACTGCATATCGATCCGGGAACCGCTTTCGGGACCGGTATGCATGAGACGACCCAGCTGTGTATCAGGCAGTTGAAAAAGTATATCACGCCGGATACGGTGCTCTTGGATGTGGGGACCGGAAGCGGCATTTTAGCAATCGTGGCTTTGATGTACGGCATTAAAGAGGCGGCAGGAACGGATCTGGATCCCTGTGCTCTGGAGGCCGTCCGTGAAAACATGGAAATGAACGGGATATCTCCCGGGGCATTTCAGATGATGATCGGCAACATCATTACGGATAAAGAGGTCCAGGAGAGGGCAGGCTATGAAAAGTATGATATCGTAGTGGCGAATATCCTGGCGGAGGTGCTTCTGCTTCTGACGCCGGTTGTCAAAAAGCATCTGAAAAAGGGCGGCATTTATATTACCTCCGGGATTATTGCGGAGAAAGAGAGGCTGGTCACGGATGCTGTTAAGGCGGCAGGCATGGAGGTATTGGAGGTAACGAGGCAGAACGAATGGGTCAGCGTTACCGCCCGTATGCCATAAGGCAGTTGAGGTTTTTGCGAGTCCGTACGAAAGCTGTCGGACAGTGCTATCGTCCGTATCAAGAGTCGGGCATAAAATAAGAGAAAGAGGAAAGCATGTATCAGTTTTTTGTGGAACCGGGGCAGATTCAGGGAAACCGGGCCGTTATCCGTGGAAATGATGTGAATCATATTAAAAATGTGCTCCGCATGAAGCAGGGAGATGAGATTTCCCTTTCAAACGGGACGGACGGAAAGGAATACCGGGTAGGTATCGTTTCCTTTTCTGAGGACGAAATAGAGTGCGAGCTCCGCTTTATCAAGGAAGACGCTGTTGAACTTCCCTGTCAGGTTTATTTGTTCCAGGGGCTTCCCAAGGGGGACAAAATGGAACTGATCGTTCAGAAGGCGGTAGAACTGGGGGCCTGTGAGATCATTCCCGTTGCCATGGTAAGAAGCGTGGTAAAGCTGGATGATAAAAAGGCGGCGTCCAAAGTAAAACGCTGGCAGACCATTGCCGAGGCTGCGGCCAAGCAGAGCAAAAGAGGAAAAGTGCCCACGGTGCATGAGGTGCTGAATTTTAAAGAAGCATTAGCCTATGCTTCTTCTATGGAAGTAAAAATCCTTCCCTATGAACTGGCGGAGGGAATGGAGAAAACAAGGGAACTGATAAAGAGCATCAGGCCGGGACAGAGAGTGGCCGTTTTTATCGGACCGGAGGGCGGCTTTGACACAAAAGAAGTGGCTCTTGCAGAAGAAGAGGACTTTTTGCCGGTCACGCTGGGAAGGCGGATCCTTAGGACGGAAACGGCGGGGATGGCTTTGCTCTCCGTCCTGATGTATGAACTGGAAAATTAAATGATATGCAAAAGGATCCCGTAAATATGCGGGATATAAAAGAAAAAGCCGGGTTTGTCATAAGCAGTCAGTGTCATAGATACGACGCTTTTCATATGATAAAAGTAGAATAATATTGCGTTGGAACCTATGAAGGGAGTTAACAATGGAAGTATATTTAGACAATTCCGCAACGACGAAAGCCTACCCTGAGGTTGCCCGTCTGGTTGCGGATATCATGACAGAAGATTACGGAAATCCGTCCAGTATGCATTTAAAGGGCGTGGAGGCCGAGAAATATATAAAGTACAGTAAGAAAACCATTGCGGGTATTATGAAAGTCCGGGAGAAGGAGATATTCTTTACTTCAGGCGGAACAGAGGCGGATAACTGGGCGCTCATAGGAACGGCATATGCCAATTACCGTGCTGGTAAGCATCTGATCACTACCAGGATAGAGCATCCGGCAGTTTTGCAGACAATGGAGTATTTAAAGGAGCAGGGCTTTGAGATCACATATCTTCCCGTAGACAGAACGGGGCGGATCCGTCTTGAGGATCTGGAGCGGGCGATCCGCAGGGATACCCTGTTGGTTTCCATTATGTATGTCAACAACGAGGTGGGAGCCATCCAGCCGATCGAGGAAGCGGGCGCGCTGATCAAGAGAATGAATCCCGGAACATTATTCCACGTGGATGCGGTCCAGGGCTTTGGTAAGTTAAAGCTTTTTCCTAAGAAATGGAATATCGACATGGTATCTGTCAGCGGACATAAGATCCATGGTCCTAAAGGCGTGGGATTTTTGTATATTGATGAGAGGGTCAAAATAAAGCCTATTATTTTCGGCGGCGGACAGCAGAGAAATTTCCGCTCGGGTACGGAAAATGTACCGGGTGTTGCGGGAATCGGAAAAGCTTCGGAGTTGATCTACAGGGACTTGGAAGAAGATACGGAAAGGCTGTACCGGTTAAAGGAATATTTTGTCAGGGAATTAAGCCGTATGCCCCATATTTATATAAACGGTCCCCAGGATGAAACAGGGGCGCCCCATATTGTCAGCGCATCTATTGCAGGGATCAGGAGCGAGGTACTGCTTCACGCCTTAGAGGAAAAGAACGTTTATGTATCCTCAGGAAGCGCATGCTCTTCCCATAAACACACCATAAGCGCCACGTTGGAATCCATGGGAATTGAAAAGCAGCTGATGGATTCTACCCTGCGCTTCAGCTTCAGCGTATTTACCACAAAGGAAGAACTGGATTATACGCTGGAATGCCTTGATGAGCTTGTGCCCATGCTGCGCAGGTACACAAGACGCTAGGGAGAAAAAGGGCTTTTCTTTTGGAAGGCCCATAAAAAACAGAAGGAGAACCATATGTTTACAGCATTTTTGATCAAGTATGCCGAAATCGGCGTAAAAGGTAAGAACAGATATATTTTTGAAGAGGCGCTTGTGAAACAGATTGAATTTGCCCTTTCCAAAATAGACGGAGAGTTTGCAGTCAGAAGGACCCAGGGAAGGATTTATGTGGACGGGGTTTCGGCATTTGATTTTGACGAGGCTGTAGGCGCTCTTTTAAAGGTGTTCGGCATTTCCGGCGTCTGTCCCGTTGTATATGTGGAGGATGAGGGCTTTGAAAAGCTGGGAGAAGATGTTGTAAAATTTATAGATGACGTTTATCCTGATAAAAATAAGACCTTTAAGGTATGTGCCAGAAGGGCCAGAAAAAATTATCCCAAATCTTCTATGGAGATCAATGCGGATCTGGGCGGCATTATTCTGGATGCATTTCCCGATATGAAGGTGGACGTCCACAAGCCCGATATTGAGCTGAATGTGGAGATCAGGGAAAAGATTTATATTTATTCGGAAATTATTCCCGGACCGGGGGGGATGCCTGTAGGTACAGGCGGAAAGGCGATGCTGCTTTTATCAGGCGGTATCGATTCCCCCGTTGCGGGGTATATGATAAGTAAGCGCGGGGTAACTCTGGAGGCGGTCTATTTTCATGCGCCGCCTTATACCAGTGAGCGTGCAAAGCAGAAGGTCGTGGACCTGGCCGGATATGTAGCTGCTTATGCAGGGCCCATGAAGCTTCATGTCATCAACTTTACGGATATCCAGCTTTATATTTATGAAAAGTGTCCCCATGATGAGCTTACGATCATCATGCGCCGTTATATGATGCGGATCGCGGAAATGATCGCAGGGGAATCAGGCTGCCTGGGATTGGTAACGGGAGAAAGCATCGGACAGGTTGCCTCCCAGACCATGCAGGCATTAGCGGCAACTAACGAAGTGTGTACCATGCCTGTATACCGTCCCTTGATCGCTTTTGACAAGCAGGATATTGTGGATATTTCGGAAAAGATAAATACCTATGAAACTTCCATTCAGCCCTTTGAGGACTGCTGTACCATTTTTGTGGCAAAGCATCCGGTTACGAAGCCCAATTTAAAGGTAATCAGGGCCCATGAGCAGAATGTTTTTGATAAAATAGACGGGATGATCGAAACGGCGCTTTCAACAAGGGAGATCATTGAGATAGGATAGTGCCTCTGGCTGACCTGCCATGGCGGGCGGGCATTCGTTATGACCTGTCAGCTGTCTTTAGCGTCGGATGAGGGCAATAAAAATCAGCCGGCAGCTTTTGCCGACTGAATTGTTTTCTTTTTGACAATCGTCATCTGCTGTTACGCAGATGACAAATCTGATTACGGTTGCCCGTTTCCATTAGATTAAGTAAGGTTTTAAAACAGCTAAAACGTCATCGATGCTGTCTTCTGCATGGATATTCAAATCGATGGGTTTGGACAAGTCCAGACTGAAAATGCCCATAATAGATTTAGCGTCGATTACATATCTTCCGGAAACTAAATCAAAATCATAATCAAATTTGGTAATATCATTTACAAATGATTTTACTTTGTCGATTGAATTTAATGAAATCTGTACGGTTTTCATTTTTGAGTCCTCCTTTTCAATTAATACCTTCATACCCTATACTAATGGGTATATCTGGAAAAGTCAATACGAAAAGGTTACAAAAAGTTAGGAGAAAATAAGTGAAAAATGTGGCATTCCATAACCTTGGATGCAAGGTTAATTCCTATGAACTGGACGTTGTGCAACAAAATTTCGTGAAAAGAGGTTATAAAATTGTGCCATTTGATCAAATGGCGGATATTTATGTCATAAATACCTGTACGGTTACAAATATAGCCGACAGAAAAAGCCGTCAGATGATCCACCGGGCCAGAAAACAAAATCCCCTTGCCATAGTGGTTGCACTGGGGTGTTATGTGCAGACGGGAAAAGAGAAGGACGGCCTGGATGAGGATATAGACATTGCCATTGGAAATAATAGGAAAAAAGATACGGTAAAGATCGTAGAGGAATATCTGCAGATGCATCGTGGGGCGGAGACAGGGCAGGAGGCCTCAGAGACATTGCACGGGGCGAAGGCATCATATAAAACGGAAAGAAACATCCTGGATATTGCCCATACCTGTGAATATGAAGAAATGACCCTGGAGCAGACTGTGGAGCATACCAGGGCGTATATCAAGATTCAGGACGGCTGCAACCAGTTTTGTTCCTATTGCATCATTCCCTTTGCGAGGGGGCGGGTGCGTTCCAGATCCGGGGAGGATATCTGCAAAGAGATTGAGGGGCTGGCAAAAAAAGGGTGCTGTGAATTTGTGCTGACGGGAATACACATCAGCTCTTACGGTATGGATTTTAAGGAGAAAACGTCCCTTTTGGATTTGATCTTACAGATCCGTAAGATAGAGGGGGTAAAGCGCATCAGGCTGGGTTCCCTGGAGCCGAGGATCGTCACGGAGGAATTTGCAAAGGCTCTGGGAGGGATAGAAGAGATCTGTCCTCATTTCCACTTATCCCTGCAGAGCGGCTGCGACGAGACCTTAAAGCGGATGAACCGTCATTATACTGCGGCAGAATATAAGGACGGCGTAGACAGGCTGCGGAAATATTTTGACGCACCGGCGATCACAACAGATGTTATTGTCGGCTTCCCGGGGGAAACGGATGAGGAATTTGCAAGGACGGAAGCTTTTTTGAGAGAAACCGGCTTTTTTGAGATGCATATATTTCCCTATTCTGCAAGGGAGGGGACCGTGGCGGCAAAAATGAAGGGACAGGTGCCGGGAGAGATTAAAAAAAGCAGAAGCCGCCGCTTACTGGAGCTGGAAAGAGAGCAGTCCGTACAGTACAGAAGGCAGTTTGTGGGATGTGAGGAAACGGTCCTGTTTGAAGAGACGAAGGTCATAGGGGGACAACCCTATCAGGTGGGACATACGGCAAGATATGTAAAGGCTGCAAAAAAAATAGATGATGATCTGGCGGGAAGGATGGTTCAGGGCAGGATAACCGGCATGCTGAATGAAGAAGTGCTTCTTATGGAGTAGGGCCGGAACAGAAGGCTGCCCTGAAAACCGATTTCCCCGAATATTTGGCGATTTTCATTGTATTTTTTATTGAATTGGGGTAAAATAACAATATCTATGGATTAGGGGCGTGATGAAATGCAAGATTTAGGTAACACACAATATTTTAAAGTAACGGAACCGGACAACGGGGTAAAGATCGTTTTATCCGCTGTTTACGAAGCGTTGACGGAAAAGGGTTACAATCCGGTAAACCAGATCGTGGGTTACATTATGTCTGGGGATCCGACTTATATTACCAGCCACAAAAATGCAAGAAGCCTGATCATGAAGGTGGAGAGGGACGAGCTTGTAGAGGAGATGCTCAAAGAGTATATCCGGACAAATAAGTGGCAGTAACGAGGTACAAATGCGGATTATGGGACTTGATTTCGGTTCAAAAACAGTGGGAGTGGCTGTCAGCGACCCGCTGCTTATAACGGCCCAGAGCGTAGAGATCATCAGACGGAAGTCGGAAAATAAACTGCGCCAGACCCTTGCCAGAATCGAAGAACTGATAGAAGAATATGAAGTGGACAGGATTGTGCTGGGACTTCCCCGCAATATGAATGCCACGGAAGGAGAACGGGCTGAGAAAACCAGGGAGTTTGGGGAAATGCTTTTCAGGAGAACGGGAATAGAGCCTGTTTTATGGGATGAAAGGCTGACCACCGTGGCGGCGGATAAGCTGATGATGGAAGCCGGTGTACGAAGAGAGAATCGCAGGGAGTATGTGGATGCCATTGCAGCATCCTTTATTTTGCAGGGATATTTGGACTATTTACATGGAAGCGGGGAGAGAGTATAGTGGAGAAGATCAGTTTTATACCGGATGGCGAAGAAGCGATAGAGTTTTATGTTTTGGAGCAGACCCGTTTAGGAGGGACCGATTATCTTCTCGTTACGGATAAAGAGGACGGAGATGCGGACGCCCTGATCTTAAAGGATACGGCTAAAGATGGAGAGGCCGAGAGCATCTATGAGATCGTATCCGACGACAAGGAACTTCAGGCTGTTGCCGCAATTTTTGAGGATATGCTGGAGGATGTTGAGTTTATAGCTGAAAACGAGGAGTCATAAGGCCGGTGTATGGGGGAACCAATGACAATCGATAAGGAACAATGTGAAAAGATATTAAGGGAAAAAGGGGTTAAAGTAACAAAACAGAGAGTTTTGGTGCTTGGGATTCTTTCTGCCTGCCCCGACAAACATTTTACGGCAGAGGAAATTTATGATTTGGTAAAAGCAGAGTACCCTGAAATGGGGTTAGCTACTGTTTATAGAACAATACAGATATTAGTTGAGTTGCATCTGGTGGATAAGTTGAGTCTGGATGATGGATTCGCCCGCTACGAGATCGGAAAAGAGAATGAGAGCGAATCGGGACATCACCATCACCACCTTATTTGTACGAATTGCGGAAGTATTTTTTCTTTTCAGGATGATTTGTTGGAGGAACTGGAAAAGAAAATTTTTGATAAAACCGGTTTTTGCGTTATGGATCATCAGGTAAAACTCTACGGATACTGCAAAGAATGTGGAGGAAAATTAATTGAAAAAAGAAAAAAAACCTAGTTCCAAGTTGAAAATCATTCCTTTAGGAGGCTTGGAACAAATCGGCATGAACATTACGGCTTTTGAATACGAAGACTGTATTGTTGTTGTGGACTGCGGTCTGTCATTTCCTGAGGATGATATGCTGGGAATCGATCTGGTCATTCCCGATGTGACCTATTTGAAGGAAAACCAGGATAAGATCAAGGGCTTTATGATCACACACGGACACGAGGATCATATCGGAGCCCTGCCCTATGTATTAAGGGAACTTCCGATTCCCGTGTATGCAACAAAGCTTACCATGGGGATCATTGAAAACAAGTTGAAGGAGCACGGGCTGGAACGTGCCGTTAAGAGGAAAGTTGTCAAATTCGGACAGAATATCAATTTCGGCAATCTGAGGATAGAATTTATCAAAACAAACCACAGCATTGTGGACGCGGCGGCGCTGGCAATTTATTCTCCTGCGGGAACGGTTGTCCATACGGGAGATTTTAAAGTGGACTATACTCCCGTTTTCGGGGACGCCATTGATTTACAGCGTTTTGGCGAGATCGGCAAAAAGGGCGTACTGGCGCTGATGTGCGACAGTACCAATGCGGAGCGGGAAGGCTTTACCCAGTCGGAAAAAACTGTGGGAAAGACCTTCGACAGTATTTTTTCGGAGCATACCAGCACGAGGATCATTATTGCAACCTTTGCCTCTAACGTGGACAGGGTGCAGCAGATCATCAATTCCGCATACAAATTTGGCAGAAAAGTCGTGGTGGAAGGAAGAAGCATGGTAAGCATCATTGACACGGCAATGAATTTAGGCTACCTGAATATTCCGGAAAACACATTGATTGATATTGAGCAGATCAAGAATTATCCTGACGACAGGACGGTCATCATTACCACCGGCAGTCAGGGAGAAAGCATGGCGGCCCTAAGCAGGATGGCCGGGGGAATGCACCGTAAGGTCAGCATCGGTCCCCAGGATACCGTTATCTTTTCTTCCCATCCCATTCCGGGAAATGAAAAGGCCGTATCAAAGGTAATCAATGAGCTTTATGCAAAGGGAGCAGATGTTATTTTTCAGGACGCCCATGTTTCGGGGCATGCCTGCCGTGAGGAGATCAAGCTGCTCTATACGCTGGTAAGGCCCAAATATGCCATTCCGGTCCACGGAGAGTACCGTCATTTGAAGGCACAGGCCGCACTGGTCAAAGAGCTTGGATACAGTAGCGAGAATATCTTTATTTTGAGTTCCGGAGACGTTTTGGAGCTGGATGAAGAAAGCGCGCAGGTAGTGGGCAAGGTTCCGGCAGGCTCCGTATATGTGGACGGCTTAGGCGTAGGAGATGTGGGGAATATAGTCATAAGGGACAGGCAGCATCTTGCAGAGGACGGCATTTTGATCGTGGTCATGGCGTTGGAGTCCGTGAGCAACCAGTTGGTTTCCGGACCGGATATTGTTTCGAGAGGCTTTGTTTATGTCAGGGAATCCGATGAATTGTTGGATGAGGCGAGAAGTCTTGTCATGGATCTGATGGACAGGTTCCAGGAGAGAAATATTTCCGACTGGGGAAAGATTAAGACGACGATCAGGGATACTCTGAGCGATTATCTCTGGAAGAAGACGAAGAGGCGTCCCATGATACTGCCCATTATTATGGAAGTATAGCGTTTTAGCGGGACGGCAAACAGGGGAGAACGAATGATCGATTTTGAGAGGGAAACAGAAAATTTTGTGGAAAAAATCCGGCAGACCGGAGTCTGTCAGGAGTACTTCATGCAAAGGGAGAAGGTAAAGCAGTATCCGGATTTAAAGCGGAGGATCGACGAATTCCGGAAGACAAATTACAGGATTCAGAATGAAATGGATTCAGACGCTTTATTTGATGAGATAGACCGCTTTGAAAAAGAGTATGAGGAGTTCCGCAAAAATCCCATTGTCAGTGATTTTCTGGCGGCGGAACTGGCTTTCTGCAGGATGTGCCAGGAGATTAATGAAAGAATTTCCATTGCTTTTGCGGAGGATTTCGACTATCTGGAAGAATAGATACTGAGAAAGAGGAGGAAAGCCTATGAGTGCAAAAAAAGTAGTCATTGCCCTGTTAAATATGACTTTCCGGCTGGCCGTGACGGTCTGCGTTTTATATTTTATTTACAAAGCCGCAATTGGGGCTTACAATTTCGGATACCGTGTTTTTGCCGATATTCCGGCTGCATTGTCGCCGGGACAGGATATTGAGGTTACCATTACGGAATCCATGGACAGCAAAAAGATCGCCGAAGATTTTGAAGAGGCGGGGCTGGTTTTAGACTGGAAGCTTTTCTGGACGCAGATCCAGTTTTCCGAGTATAAGGATTCCATTAAACCGGGAGTCTATGTCTTAAATAATTCCATGAAGGCGGAAGAGATGCTGGAGATCATAGGCGCCGATTCCGAGACGGAAGAGGAGTAGGAAGATGATTACCGATGAACGTTTTACCGCCTATATCAATTCCCTGGAAAACGGCAATCCTTCCTATCTGGATGAACTGGAGGCTTATTCAAAAAAGACGCAGGTTCCCATTATCAGGAAGGAGACCCAGAGTCTGATACGTACATTGTTAGTGATGAACAAACCGAAGCGGATCCTGGAAGTAGGAACCGCCATCGGTTTTTCTGCGTTATTTATGAGGGAGTTTATGCCAAAAGACGGGCATATTACCACGATAGAAAAGTATGAGAAGAGGATCCCTTTGGCAAGGGAGAATTTTAAACGCTTTGATACCGATGAAAGGATCACGCTCATAGAAGGGGATGCGGCGGATGTCCTAAAGCAGTTAGCGGGACCTTTCGACTTTATTTTTATGGATGCGGCAAAGGGGCAGTATATCCATTTTCTTCCGGAGGTTTTGAGGCTGCTTGAAACAGGCGGCGTTTTACTGTCCGATAATGTGCTTCAGGACGGGGACGTTATCCAGTCCAGATTTGCCGTTACCAGGAGAGATCGGACCATCCACAAGCGGATGCGGGATTATCTATATACCTTGAAAAAACATGAACAGTTGGAAACGGCTATTCTGACTTTGGGAGACGGAGTGGCATTGTCAGTTAAGAAATGAAGGAGCAGAGGTTATGAAAAAACCTGAATTACTGATTCCCGCAAGCAGCCTTGAGGTGTTGAAGACTGCGGTCATATTCGGTGCGGATGCGGTTTATATCGGCGGGGAGGCTTTTGGCCTGCGTGCCAAGGCCAAAAACTTTACTCCTGAGGAAATGAGGGAGGGGATCGCCTTTGCCCATGAACACGGGGTAAAGGTCCATGTGACGGCAAATATCCTCGCCCATAATTATGATCTTGAGGGAGCAAGGGCTTACTTTAAAGAGCTTTCGGATATAAAGCCGGATGCTCTTATCGTGGCGGATCCGGGAATGGTAATGTTAGCAAAGGAAAATTGTCCGGGGATTGATATCCATTTAAGCACCCAGGCCAATAATACCAATTATATGACCTTCCGTTTCTGGTACGATCAGGGGATCAGACGGGTGGTATGTGCGAGAGAGCTGTCGCTTAAGGAAATTAAGGAGATACGGGAGAACATACCGGCGGATATGGAGATCGAAAGCTTTATTCACGGCGCCATGTGTATTTCTTATTCCGGCAGATGCCTTTTGAGCAGTTATTTTACCGGACGGGACGCCAATCACGGGGCATGCACCCATCCCTGCCGATGGAAATACTCCATTGTGGAGGAGACAAGGCCGGGAGAATATCTGCCTGTTTTTGAAAATGAAAGGGGAACCTATATTTTCAATTCCAAGGATCTTTGCATGATAGAGCATATACCGGAAATGATGGATGCGGGTATCGACAGCTTTAAGATAGAAGGAAGGATGAAGACGGCCCTTTATGTCGCCACGGTAGCCAGGACTTACCGGAAGGCTATTGACGCGGCGGCCTCTTCCAGAGAGGCTTATGAAAAGATCCTGCCCTGGTGCCTTGAGGAAATCTCCAAGTGTACCTACAGGCAGTTTACAACGGGTTTTTATTTCGGGAAGCCGGATGAAAATACCCAGATTTATGACAATAATACTTATATAAATGAATATATTTATCTTGGCATTGTAGGAGAAACAGAAGGCAATACCGTGGAAATCGAGCAGAGGAATAAGTTTTCGGTGGGAGAGGTCATTGAGATCATGAAGCCGGATGGAACAAACCGGGAGACAAAGGTATTGTCCATTGTGAATGAAGACGGGAAAGAGATGGAAAGCGCCCCGCATCCGCAGCAACAGCTTAAAGTGACTCTGGATGCGCCCGCATCGCCTTATGATATTTTGAGAAAGAAAGCGCAGGCTTGACCGCATTCCTTTCCTATTGTACAATGTGAACAGCAAACCTGCGGATAAGTAACTTCTCTTTTAAGAAAATGAACAAATCGTAAAAAAATCAAAATTTCGACTTGCATTTTTTTGAAAATAAGAGTATCTTATAAAAAACGGCAAAACCGTCTATAAGGTATCTTGAACAATGATGTTCCAAACACAAAGGGTTTGGGGCATTTTTTTTGCCTGGCGGCGGGATGCCTTCCCCACAAAGACCATGAAAAGGAGAAATGGAAATGAGTGAGATCATGAATGTAGAAGAGATTTTCGGGAAAAACGTATTTACATTGGGAAAAATGAAAGAACGCCTTCCGAAAGATGCTTTTAAAGAGGTTAAAAAGGTTATGGACCAGGGCGGCGAGCTCTCCATGGAAACGGCTAATGTAGTCGCAAAGGCCATGAAGGACTGGGCTGTTGAAAACGGAGCTACCCATTATACCCACTGGTTTCAGCCCCTGACCGGCATTACGGCAGAGAAGCACGATGCTTTTGTGACCCATCCTGACGAAAGCGGTAAGATGATCACGGAATTTTCCGGTAAGGAACTGATCAAGGGCGAGCCTGATGCTTCCTCCTTCCCTTCCGGCGGACTCCGCGCAACCTTTGAGGCAAGAGGCTATACAGCGTGGGATATTACTTCTCCCGCATTTTTGAAGGAAGCAGCCACCGGCGCGATCCTCTGTATCCCTACGGCGTTTTGCTCCTATACGGGAGAATCCTTAGATAAAAAGACACCTTTACTTCGCTCCATGGAAGCCGTATCCAAACAGGCTCTCCGTATCGTCCGCCTGTTCGGCAATACAGGGGCTACAAAGGTTACCGCATCCGTAGGACCTGAGCAGGAATACTTCCTGATCGATGAAAAATATTACAAACAGCGTTCTGACTTGATGTTTGCGGGACGCACCCTCTTCGGTGCGCCGGCTCCCAAGGGTCAGGAAATGGAAGACCATTATTTTGGCGTTATCCGTGAGCGGGTAGGCGCTTATATGAAGGATCTGAACGAGGAATTATGGAAGCTGGGCGTAACTGCCAAAACACAGCACAATGAAGTTGCGCCTGCACAGCATGAGCTGGCTCCCATTTATGAGACTGCAAATATTGCCGTAGACCACAACCAGATCGTCATGGAAACCATGAAGAGGGTTGCCGTAAAACACGGAATGAGATGTCTGCTCCACGAAAAACCCTATGCAGGGGTAAACGGCTCCGGTAAACACGATAACTGGTCCATTACAACGGATAACGGAGTGAACCTGTTAGACCCGGGCGAGACTCCTAATGATAACATCCAGTTTTTGCTTGTGCTTGCCTGCATTATGAAGGCTGTGGATGTTCATGCAGATCTGCTCCGCCAGTCGGCGGCAGACGTGGGAAATGACCACAGGCTGGGAGCTAACGAGGCCCCTCCGGCAATTATTTCCATGTTTTTGGGAGAACAGCTTGAGGACGTTGTAAAGCAGCTGGTCGAGACCGGTAATGCTGAATCCTGTTTAGAGGGCGGCAAGCTGCAGACCGGCGTTTCCACCCTTCCGGATCTGGTTAAGGATGCCACGGACCGTAACAGAACCTCTCCTTTTGCCTTTACAGGAAACAAATTTGAATTCCGTATGGTAGGTTCTGCAGATTCCATAGCAGGTCCCAACACCACGTTAAACGCAATTGTGGCGGAAGCTTTCTGTGAAGCTGCCGATATTCTGGAAAAGGCGGACAATTTTGAGGTTGCGGTCCACGATCTGATCAAGGAATATATGACCAAACACCAGAGGATCATCTTCAACGGAAACGGTTACTCCGATGAATGGGTAGTAGAGGCGGAAAAGAGAGGCCTTCCCAATATTAAATCCATGATCGAGGCTGCAAGTACTCTGACATCCGAAAAAGCGGTGGCTCTGTTTGAGAAGTTTGGTATTTATACAAAGGCGGAGTTGGAATCCCGTGAAGAGATCATTTATGAAACATATGCAAAAACCATTAATATCGAAGCGCTGACTATGATCGATATGGCAGGAAAGCAGATCATTCCTGCAGTGGTCAAATACAGTAAGGTGCTTGCGGATACGATCAATTCCGTAAAGGCGGCAGGCGGCGACGCTTCTGTCCAGACAGAATTATTAAAGACTGTTTCCAAAAAGCTGGGGGCAATGCAGAAAGCCCTTAACAAGCTGGAGAAAGAGGAAGCAAAGGGCAGGGCGATGACTGATGCGAAAGCACAGGCTTTCTTCTATAAAGATACGGTAAGGACGATCATGGAAGAATTGAGAACGCCGGCGGATGAGCTGGAAATGATCGTGGATAAAGAGATCTGGCCCATTCCTACATACGGAGAGCTGATGTTTGAGGTGTAAGGCAGTTATAAAAATTTTGATGTGTTGGGAACAACTGCAAAATTAACAAAATATTAACACAAAGTTAACAGAAACTTTTCACAATCTTCCATATACGGGAAGCATCAAAAAATTAGATAGTATACAATAAAGACCGACAGTGTAAAAGCTGCCGGTCTTTATTGTCCTGTTACAAGGAAAACGGCCGGGAAGAGCAGCCAAAAGAACGGCTGTGAAATGCAGCCAAAGAACGGCCATAGAAAACGGCCATGAAAAGGAGTCCGGAAGAACTGCCGTGAAGAAATATCATAAGACTGCGGGAAACGGCCGTGAGAAAAGCCGTGCAGGGGCCGTAAGGGACCGTGGAAAAGATTATGGGGAAAGGGGAAAACAAAAGATGAAAGAGATGAAAAGAGAAACCATGGGGACAGGAGGCGCACTGGTAAAGAAGCCGCGGAAGGATGCCCGGCAGACGGAAAGCGGACCTGCAGGAAAAGCAGCGTGGAAGATCCCTGCCCGTTACGTTCTCTGGGCAGTTTTGACCGTTTTATTTACCGCCCTTATATCTTTATGTCTGGGCATGAACGGTTCCGTTCCGGGAGAAAGGGGGAAAACGACCGTTGAGATATTAAGCTCCCTTTTGGGAAGCATTTATATTTCCTTCCTTTTAGGAAGATGGAAAGAAAAGGAATGGGAAGTGAAAAGGACGCCGGGGCAGATAAAGGCAGGCCTTATGTTTGGAACGGCTCTTTTTATCTGCCGGATGGTAAGCCGTCTGGTCTTTTCCCTGTTCCAGGAGGAAGTAAAAGGCATTGGATACCTTACCGTCCTTATGACCGACCTGATCTGCATCATTTTCATATATTCCCAGCTGCCTGCAGGCGGAAAGGAGGAAAGCCATGACTGACATTAGAAAAAGGCTTTTCTGCCTTGTCCTTTCCGCCCTTCTTTTTATTACATGGGAGGTTCCCGTCCTGGCAGGGAACCTGACGGAGCTTAAGGGACGGATGGAAGAAAAAAGGGAACAGGAAAGAATGGAAGAAGAAAAAGCGGCGTGGGAAAAGTCCGTCTTTGCGCCGAAGGAAGGGGTTACCGTCTCCGGCAGCGCTGTATTTACAGGGACGGAGGACGGCATGGGGAGCGGCATGGAGGAAGGGGACGGCGCCGGAAACTCTGGCGGGGCAGAAATACTGGACGGGCAGGCGGCTCCGTTTGAAGCCCCCTTAAGACAGCCTGAGGCGGATGGGGAGGAGGATCTGGAGCTCTTATACGGGAAGCCCGTAGAAACAGGAAGGAATTACCGGACTTATAAGACCCCGGAGGGCACCTACAAAACCATTTTTACCTCCTATGCCAACACCTACATGGAAAACGGGGAGGA